>Ga0209535_1001600_pt1 | contig 15341 bp, 16 predicted proteins | sample LinPmetageLP28_FD_184041 | JGI IMG/M metagenome (GOLD analysis project Ga0209535, IMG submission 184041) | Marine viral communities from the Pacific Ocean - LP-28 (SPAdes) (version 2) | ecosystem: Environmental > Aquatic > Marine > Oceanic | place: Pacific Ocean | collected 2009-08-22 | reverse complement strand
CACAAGCAGGTGTTAAGTCTCTCAAAAAGGCTGTCGCCAAACAGAATAAGGCAGCCGATACCTACAAGACAGTAGATCCAAAACGATCTGAGGCGGCAAAGAAAGCCGCAAAAACTCGGGCTGCTAATGAGAAGGCTCGTTTGCGTAAAGCAGAGGGCCGCGGAGCCAAGAAGGGTATTGCTGCGGGAACAGTCATCGGTGGTGCTTTCGGTGAGTCTCGTCGTCGGGACAAGAAAAAGAAGAAGTAATGGCTGCGAAGAAACCCGGCAAGAAAAAAGATCCTCGTCTAGAGCGTGCGGGTGTTTCTGGTTATAACAAGTGCAAGCGCACACCAAACCACCCAACTAAGTCGCACGTTGTTGTCGCTAAAGAGGGCGACAATATCAAGACGATTCGTTTCGGTGAGCAAGGCGCTAAGACAGCGGGTAAACCCAAGAAGGGCGAATCTGCTGCCATGAAACAAAAGCGTTCCAACTTTAAATCACGGCATGGTAAGAATATCGCCAAAGGCAAAATGTCTGCGGCTTACTGGGCTGACCGCTGTAAATGGTAAAACGATTCTCGTTTTGGGGATTACGGAAAACCAGTCACGGTTATAAGCCAATAATTGTTTGTGAACTAGATTTTGCCAACCAAATGGTTTGGTGGAGAAAATAAAGGAGATAAAAATGCCACAACCTAACAAGGGTGGACACGCCAAGCCGGTCCTCAAGGAAGCGGTTTCGGGAAATCCCGGTCGCTCGCACATGGCCCCAAATCAAGGAAGCAAGTCCAATCACATGGAAAAGATCAAGTTTGGGATTCACACCAAAGGAACCAAGGGTAGCAAGTAGTAGCGAATTTAGGAGGGCAAGACAATGAGAGTTCCACCGCGTGACATGAGCCTCCATCTTGCCTACCTAGATCTACACTTGGGTATTGTTTCCCAAGGTGTTGGCTGGAATCCTGATATTGCTGACGACATGGTGAACCGCATGAAGGCACTGTTCGATCAGTCTTTGTATACGTTGCAAGAGTATGGACATGTGGGTGATTGGGATGATGATGACGAGTTTGGTCCCACGCCTGATTCTGAACTGATTGAACCGATTATTGTTTATGTGGAGGACGAAGATGGCTAAACAGCAAGGCGGTATGCGTCGTCCACAGAACCCTGCCCCGGTGTCTGGTCCAGGTAGTTTGTCACAACGTACTGACGGTGGGCCGCAGCAGGTTCTAACTGATGTGTCTGGTATGCCTTACGGAGAAAATCAAGAACTTGAGGCGATGCAGTCCTCTGCTCCAATGAGTGCGTCAACGTCAGCAAAATCACCTAAAGCCAGACAACGGCAAACTAAGTCGGCTATGGAGCAGGTTACTCCGCTTTTTTCGCCAACTCAACGCCCTGAAGAGCCTGTAACTGATGGCGCTTCATTTGGTCCAGGTGCAGGAGTACCGACAAGACCAGGCATGAGGTCAATGAACAATACTGACGCAGAAACTTTGTCTAAATACTTACCGAGTTTGTTGACTATGGCGGAAAGTCCAGAAACTCCAGACGGTTTCAAACGTTTTGTTCGTCATCTAAAAAATTTACAGGCTGGAATTTAGTGTCGCGTTTCGTTGAAGATGTTGACGTTATAGTGAGTAAACTAGGAACAAGTAATGTGGGTCTAGTTTGGGGTTTGGCTAACGTACCGTGGGACAACTCTGCCGAGTTAGAGGACTTTCTTGACGCAATTACCCGACCAGGGGTGATGGGTTAATGAAAGAAGAAGATATTAACGGGTTTGTTTCTAGGTTTGTTAAACCCATTTCCCAAGAGGGAGAGTTAAGTCTTAATCCTAGGGAGTTTTCCGAAACTGCCCCTATAGGCTTACCTCCTTCTACTGTTGTCCGACCAGAAGTACCGGATATTGAGGAAGAACTACCAGCCGAGGCGCGGGATGGCTCTATCCTTAGCGGTTTCGTTAACTTGATGGATAACGTTGTTCCTGACGATATGGGTGGCGCGATCCGCGGAGAAACAGGATGGTTAAGCGAACTTCCTTTTTACAGGGAAACGCTAGGGACTGCGCTAGGAGTCCCGCTTACGGGCGGGGCTGCCGTTATTGATGCAGTCAATTGGGGCAGCGAGCAAATGAATCACCTAGGCGCTGCGTTGTTCTCAGCGATGCCCGGTGGAATACAAACCTTAGACTGGGAACAATCCCAGGATATTAGCATGGGTCAAGTAGTATCTGCTAACGCTGCACTAAACCAAAGGCAGGGTTTCGGTGGCTGGTTAATTAACTCTGCGACTGGTGGGTTGCTTGGTCTAGCGGCTGATACAGGTTTACGTTACGGCAAAGAGCAAGACCCTGAAAACATTTTGTACTCAGAAGAATTTGATATTCTGGACGAACAAGACCGTAAAGAAGCGTTTGAGTCGGGTGGCATGGGGCAACTCACCTCTGGGTTTGCTGACGCTATTTGGCTGGTTGCCGCAGACCCCACGATTCTTGGTGGTAAGGCTGTCAATGTTATTCGTCTTGGCACGAAAGCCGGTGAGTTCTCCGGTTTAAGTAATCAGGCGTTAAAGACTGCCGAATCTATTGAACGTTTTGGTTCTACTGTTGATGACCAGGCGGCACTTCTTTCACGGACAATTAGTGAAGCCGGTGGCGACACGAAGGCTGGGGTGGCTGCTGCACGCAGAGGCGGTGAACTGACACCTGAGGGCGAGAACCTTATTCGTGCTATGGATCAGTCAGCGGATCAACTTCAAAACCATGTGTGGGTTAAGGGGTCTAACAACAAGACGGCGACTCAGGGTTTGCTTGGTCAAATTGGTTTTCAGAGTCCAGAGGAGGCAGCGGCACTAACTGGTGCGCTTGCTGGCAGGGCAAGTTCATGGGCACAATTACGGACCCTTAACGCTGGACTTTATGACGATGCTGCTCGCGCATTGGGTGTTGATCCCCTGTCCTCCCGAGCAGTTGGGGGCACTGCTGATGACTTTGGCGCTGGTCAAGTCGCGTTGACTGATGAGCAAATTAGTTACGGTGATGACCTAGTTGAAGAAGCACTCACTCCTTACGTGGGGCCAGACGGTTTTGCTCAGACAATACAGCGTGGTGGATCTAGAGTCGCTGGTACTGCTGCGTTTACCAGAGCCGCAAATGCTTGGCGTACAGGAGCCACGCAAGATCAATTTGTTAATAACGCATTCAAGAAATCATCTCTGTCCTCTAATGCGGAAAGTGGACATTGGGTTTACGACACCATCCAGCGATCCTCAATGTCTAGACCCGTTACAGCAGTTCGGTGGGCTGGTCGCGGCACACCTAACGGTATTGTCTTTGTTAAGGATGGCGCAGACGGCGCTTCGCGTTTGGATGAAGTTCGGGCGTGGCTAACTAAGTCCGGTCTAGACCAAGAAACCTCTGCTCGTTATTTTAACGAGTTTGCCTCATCAAGGACTGTTAACGAAAGAACAAACATCTTGCGCCTCATGGAAGATGAGGCAATTCAAGTTGTAACTAGGAAGCGCGGCATCGGCGAGGCCAAGGCTAAAGAACTGTGGAATGCGTTTTCCAAGAAGAGGGCTACTGTTCTTCAGCAGATATCTAAGAGCAAAACAAACTTCTACCGTGACCCTGACACGGATGAATTAATTACAGTTCCTACTTTTTACGCTGAGTTGGACCAAGCCGTTCCCTTAGTTGACATAAAAAAGTTTGACAGTGTAGTAAAAGATAAGGCGTATCTAAAGATTGGTCGTGAAGCAAAGTTTGCAGGCGACTACCTTAACAGCCTGTGGAAAGTTAGCGTTCTTATTCGTCTTGGATACACACAGAGAAACATTGCAGAAGGTGCACTTCGATCATTTGCGGTTTTGGGTTTGATGGCAGCAAACCCGCAGGCTTGGGGCAGGCTGCCAGCAAACGCCGTGCACTACGCCAGGGCGCGTAAAGGCTTAAAAGGCTTGCGCTTGGAAGAAAAACGTCTAGGTGGTGTTTACGATAATCTCATAAACGCTCAAAAAACCTACGATAATGCGATTTCAAACTCTGGATACAGGGACATAGATGGGTTGCAAAGAAAGATTGTTGCTGCTGAACGCACGATAGGTGCGATTAGGGGTGAGACTGGACCTTTCCCTGGCAGCGTTCGGGGTGCGCGTGCCGCCGGGCCGCAAACGACAAAGACGCTTTCAAAGAAGCAACAGAAAAAGGTTGACAAACTTCAAGCAGAGATTAAGAAGTCAAAAGAGCAAGTACGTCAACTGATTAAGACAAAAACGGAGCCTGGGGCTGCTTCTCTTAAAACCGCTTTGAGGGAACGCGACAAAATTGTTAATGACGTAAACTCTATTGGAGCGAAAGTCCTTGCAAAGCAAGATGAAGTTAACAAAATAATTGCCAAGCGGAAGTTAACAGGCCGAGGCAAAAGGACCTATAAAACGCGCTCAGGTAAAGTTGATTTAGATGCTGCGTTTGATGGGCAACAAGGCGAGATTGCTTTACTCGCCTCAAGTGCTGATAAAACTACTTACTTTACTTTTGATGCTGCTGTTAGTAAGCGAATTGATGATCTAGAAGGGTCTGCTGACTTTAAAAGGCTAGATCCTAACGATCTATCATCCGACAAGATGCCGGTGTACTGGACTGAGTACGCGCTTAGGGTTAACCGTCGTTACAGGGAAGATCCTCTTGGTCGTAGGATTTTGGCTAACGAGCCTATAGCGAATCTAAAGGCTTGGTTTAAGACGGACGAAGGCATTGAATACAAGAGGCAGTTAAGCCTTCGGGACAGAAATCTTGATAGTCAGCAAGAGATTGACGAGTACATAGACAGGGCAATTGCTCGCTTGAACTACGAGTTGCCGCAAGGTAGCAAGTTACGGGAACTGGCGTTAGATGGGCAAGTTACTCCTGCACAGGTGATGGCTGGGCTAGAGGGTAGAGAGTTGCCCGTGCTGGTGGGTCGGCTTAGTGACGGCCTGGAATCAACTGTCTTGGAGATGACTGCGAGGGGCACTAACAAGGTTACTTCGCGTCTTATGAAGTTTCTTGGCACTGTTCCCGAGAATAAACTGCTTAGGCATCCGTTTTACAGTAGTGTTTTTGACGCGGAGCAGGCGCGAATAGTTCGACTTCTTTCCGCCCAGGGTCGCTCTGCTGATGAGATTATGGCTCAACAAGCGAACATCGCTAAGTCAGCGCATGCTTCCGCACTGAAGTCTACCCGTGAAACGATGTACACCATTGATAGACTGTCTAACGCTGGTCACTTATTGCGGTTTGTCTCTCCGTTCTTTCCTGCGTGGGAAAACAGCGTTCGCACTTGGGGTCGCATTGCTTACCAGAATCCAGCGGTCATCGGTTACGGCAGCCTCATGTGGAACATTCCAAACAGGATGGGTCTAGTTGTTGATGAGTTTGGTGAAAAGGTAGATCGCAGCAGTTTCCTGAAAGATGAGGGAACGTACATCATGATGCCAAAGTTTGTGCAGGATTGGGCTACGAAAGAGTATGGTCCTTTGCCTGGGCAAATGTTGCAGACAAGGCAGCAGTCTTTGAACGTTGTCTTTCCCTCATCGAACTGGTGGTTCTCTGGCATGGGACCGGCAGCGCAGATACCAACCGGGTGGTTCCTTCGGGGTAAGCCAGAGGACACCGAGGTTTTGCGTAACGCTCTTGGTGAGGAGATGTTCCGAGATATCGTCCCAAACGCTAACCCACAAGCATCTTTGGTTGAGTCTTTAATGCCGACCGCTGGGCGCAGAGTGAAGCAGTGGCTCGGTGGCGAGTCAACAGACAGCGCCTATCTCAGCACATGGAACCACATAGTTGAGGACGAGTACATTCGTATCCAACTAGAGGGTCGCAGTGTCACCGACAGGGACATGAAAAAAATGGCTAAGAAAGCAAACGATTTCTGGACTTTCCAGTTGTTCGCTGCTGTTGCTGCCCCGTTCCAGTTTTCTCGGGTGTCTCCGTATCAGGCCCAGAGAGACTACTGGCAGAAGTTGCTTGACGATGGAACAATGCCGTTGCAGCAAAAATACAAGGCGTTCTCCGATAAGTTTCCTGACGTTGAGTACACAGCGTTGACACGATCAACCTCGGATTACGAGACTGGCCTAAGCCCGAACTTAAAAACATGGCAGAGGGTCACAGGGAACAAGGAAGTTGTTGACCGGTTGTATGCCATTGAGCCTGAACTTGTCGGAATGTTTGGGAACATGGGCAGGTTTGACGATCCGTTTTCCTACGCAGTTTATGGTGAGTTTGGGAAAATGAAGTTAGGGCCAAACCAGGTTCCAGTCAGGCGGCGTTTAACTCCAACCGAGATTGTTCGCAACAATGAAATTAAAGACGGCTGGGCTGCCTATTGGGAAGTTAAGGATTACATTGAGGATCAAGTAATTCTTAAAGGTTACAAGACTTTGCAATCTGATGCTGTCAAGCCTTTTAAAGATATTTTAGACGCGGAAGAACTAAGGCTTGCCAAGCAATACCCTGCGTGGGGTGAAGAACGCGATCTTTACGCGCAGAAACTACCAGCGTTTATTCGTGGCGCTCGGGTGATGGCTGCGAATCCAGAACTCATGGATGAGGACTCGTCTATACGCGCTTTGGCTGACTACTTGGAAGTCCGTGAACACATCAGCGATGTTTTAAGCAGGACTGACAACGTGGACAAAAGAGAAGAAGTTCGCCAGATTGGTTACAAGTTTGCTTTTGACTTGCGCCAGCAGGATATCGGTTTCGCTGACTTGTACGACCAGTATCTTTCTCGTGATGATTTTAGGGAAGTGAACTAATGGCTAGTCCGGTAGAAGAGGCTATTGCGAAGGTTGATGCCGCGACTCCAACTGTTCCGGCTGCTGATGCCGGTAAAAACCCAATGGTTTGGCTTAGTGGTGGCGGTCAGCAAGCGTATGCAGTAGGCGAGGCACCAGGCAGGATGACAACTTCAGGCAGAGTGCAGATGACCCTTGAGGCTATGCAGAATGGTTTACTTGCGGCTGCTGCTAGTAGAGATCCAGCATACGACAAGATGGCGCAAGCATTGGTTGACACAGGGCTTCTGTCTAAGTCTTATAAGGGAATACCTCAATACGCTGCGAATAGTCTTTCAAGCGCAGTAGACCTGTACCTTGCTCACCAAGGCACGGGTGGGAATGAATCTTTCTCTCAGTGGTGGTCGCGTTATTCTTCAACCGCTGACCCCAAGGGCGACGGCGGGACTTACATGGGTCCAAGGACAACACAAACTACGTCTATCACGGATGAGGTGACCGCTGAAGCGTTGGTAGATCAGATGGCTCGGGAGATGCTGGGTCGTGCGTTGACACCGAAAGAAACCGACAGGTATTTAAGTAGGTTCCGTAAGGCTGAAGAGAAGTCACCTCAAGTAACAACTACTACTCCGATGGGTAAGGCCCGTAGCGAAACACAGTCCGTCACTGCCGCGGATAAGGGTGAGTTGTTGCGTGGAATAATTTCTAGCAATCCAGATTACGAAAAGTATCAGATGGACACAACGATTATGGACATGCTTCTTGATGACATTAATCGCGGTCGGGAGGTAATTCGTGGCTAAGGGCGATAAAGAAGAAAGAAAAGTTACCCCAAAAGATTACCTGTACGACGCTGGTTATGCCATGACTTTGCTAGAGCAAGACGAGACGGGATCTTTCAAGATTTTTGTTGATCGCGTAAAAGATTACATGAAAAAAAACAAGGGCAGAATACCGACTGCGCGAGAACTAAACAGTTTTAAAGAAGGTGTTGCTTTTTTTGAAACGTTGAACGCGGATCAAGAAAAAGCCCGCATGGACAGGGCTATGGCTGATCCAGAGGATTGGGAACGCGGCCTTGAAGGAACGCGACAACAAGTTCAGAACGCTGCAAGCGTGTACGGCATTACTCTTAGCGATGAAGAGTTAAAAAAAATCGCAGAGGATGTGCGTTTAGACGGCTTGACTGATTTAGAAATTCAAGACCGTTTTGGGCCTATCTTGCAACAGCAGATCGGTGGGGATCTTGGTGGGCAGGCGGCAGAGTTCCAGCGGGAAATTAGTCAATGGACTTCATCTAACGGTTTACGAATGAATGACGATTCCCTGTTTGATTACGTTAAATCAGGGGTTGAGGGCAAGTCCTCTCTTGAGGATATTAAAAATGACTTGCGGCGGGATTACCTTGCAGGAATATACCCGGCGTATGCCCAACGAATAATGCAAGGCTACGATCCTTCAGTTATTTTTCAGCCTTTCTTGCAAACCGCTAGTCGAATGCTAGAAGTACCTGACATTGGGTTTAATGATCCTTTAATGCAGTCTGCTTTGCAGGCGACGGACGATGCCGGTAACCCGGTGCAAACATCTCTCTACGATTTTGAGAAGCAAATTCGTAACGATCCTCGCTGGCAGTACACTGACGACGCTTACGAAACTTACGCTTCTGCTGGCACGCGGATTGCTTCTATGTTTGGGTTTGGGTGATCTAGATGGCTGGAGAGCAACAGAGAGCAGACGACGCTTACCGGGCTTACCGTGCGGCGGTGGAGAGGATGTCTGCTTCGCAACGTTCGGGCATGAACACGGGCAACGCGGCGGCTCAGTTACGGCAAGCGGAGGCTGCTTCTAATGCGGCTAATGATGCTTTGCGTGCAACGTATGACACGAACCCTGGTGGAGATCGTGACCCCGGTGGCGGAGGTGACACCGGACCTACCGCGGAAGATATTGCAGCAGCCCAGGAACGCATACGGGTTGCGGCGGAAAAGCAACGCAAGGACAGGGAGGCTAAGGCTTTCCTGAAGGACTTGTTTAGTCAATACGGCGGCATGGATGCTCTCGTAGCGCAAATAGATCAGTTAGTTCGTGACTTTGGGAATAGTCCAGATGTGCTTACCGGCAAGGTGCGTCAGACGCAAACCTATCAGGACCGCTTTAAAGGTCTTATCGGCTTGCAACGTAAAGGTTTAACAGATATACGCAATGAGGGCGAATACCTGAACCTGGAGTCTCAGTATCGGACAGTGTTTCGTGAGGCTGGTTTAACAAACTACTTGGGAACAGGTGGCACTCAAAACGAGTATGATGCCATAGCAAATCTTGTTTCGGACTTTTCGCTATCAGTCAATGAAGTGCGTGATCGGGTTACTGACGCTCAAAGGGTTGTTGCAGAAACTCCGCAAGAGGTGCGCGATAGTTTGCAGCAGTTCTACGGCGTTGATCCAGCGATGCTAACTCAGTATGTTCTTGATCCCGAGAACACGACGACACAGATTCAGCGTCGCGCTAACGCAGCGATTGTTGGCGGCTTCGCGCAGCGTGCGGGTATAACGTTCGGCGCTGATGTGTCCGAGCGTATCGGTGCGTTTGTTGGTGGCGGCGAGGATATTCGCGGCACTGCGATTGAGCCGATACTGACCGAGGTGTCCGATATTCAGAAGGCTACCCGCCGACTGGCAGACATTGACAAGACTACGCTGACGGAGGAAGAGACTGCGTTGTCTCGCTTGGATCTTGACCAAGGTGCACGCGAGAAGGTTCGCACGTTGCAGTCTCGTGAACGTGCACGCTTCAGTGGCAAATCTGGTATCCGGTCGTCGGCACTTAAGCGACCTCGCTCTATATAACTGAATACGGGCATGACAGGTGAGAAAGAACTGTAATTCGCGGTGGTAATTCCTGTGTTGGTTCTTTAACCCCCGTTCGATTCGGGGCATGTCCACTCCTAGCCAGACCTACCGGCCCTGGCGGTGAAAAAGCCCGGTAGTTACAGCCATCATCTTCTTCCCCGGTTGATGATGTGGGTAACGATTCACCTATATGAATAGTAAGGGAGTTACATATGTCCGAATTTGAGTGGGACGACGACGATCTAGACACCAACGATGGTAACGCGATGAAAGAACTTCGCAAGGCTTACAAGAAATTGCAGGCTGAGAAGAAGGATCTTTCGGAGCAGTTGGACAGCATGCAATCGTCTATCCGTGAACGCTCGGTAAAGGACGTTATCGCATCATACGGATTATCGGACAAAGTTTCCGCACTAATCCCTAATGATGTTACCTCTGCTGAAGAGGTGGACGAGTGGATTCAGACCTACGGCGATGTGCTTGGTCTTGAATACGAAGAGTCCAATGAGGCTACAAGTGAGCCTAAGGCTGGCGTTTCACCAGAAATGCAGTCGCTGTCCCGTATTGCTGAAACACAGTCATCGGGGCAACCTTTTACAAATGACCCAGATCAAATCGCAGGTTTGATCGCTAGTGCTGACAGTGCAGAAGCCTTGAACAGGTTGCTGTTTGGCAGTGCTGATGGGCCAGTGGCTTCATAGCCTCAAAAGTAACTATAAATACTATTCACTGAAGGAGGTGAATCAAAATGGCAGATGCATATACTGGAACTAGTGCAATGGGTAACCTTGTCCAGGCCGCTTATGATCGGTACGTTGAGTTCGCTCTTCGTTCACAACCGCAATTTCGCGCCCTTGCTGACAAGCGTCCCGTGCAGCAGGCCATGCCCGGTTCGTCTGTAGTGTTCTCGCTTTACCAGGACATGTCTCAGGCGACTTCGGCTTTGACGGAAACTACTGACCCCGACGCGGTTGCAATTGGCAACGCGACGCAGGTTACGGTCACCCTGGCTGAGTACGGCAACACCGTGCTGAACACCCGCAAGTTGGGTGAGTTCGCGTTCAGCGACGTTGATCCGGCTATCGCCAACATCGTTGGCTACAATATGCTGGACAGCATTGACAAGTTGGTTGTTACCGTTCTTGACGGTGGCACGAACGTGTTGTTCGGAACGGGCGGTTCGTCTGACCCGACTAGCACCGCATCGGTTGCTGCGGAGGACGTTATTGCTGGTGCTGACATTCGCAAGGCTGTTAGCAAGTTGCGTGCAGGCAAGGCTCTCCCCAAGGACAGCAGCCTCTACGCCGCTTACATGCACCCGCTGGTAGCGCACGATCTTCGTGCGGAGACTGGCGCGTTGGCGTTTGAGGATATCCGTAAGTACACGGAGCCTAACGTTGGCAACGTTCTCAACGCTGTTACCGGCGTTTACGGTGGCGCTTACGTCGTGGAAACACCGCGTGCGCTTTCCGCAACGGACGGTGCTTCTAGCGAGACAGTCTACCGCACCACGGTGTGTGGACAGCAGGCTCTCGCAGAGGCTACCGCTGTTGAGCCGGGTGTCATTATCGGTCCCGTCGTGGACAAGTTGATGCGTTTCCGACCCGTTGGCTGGTACTCGCTCCAAGGCTGGAGTATTTACCGCCAGGAGGCTCTGTACCGCATTGAGTCGTCCTCGTCAATCACCTGATACAGATTGACAATCGGGGTGGGGGTCGCATATAGCGGCGACCCCCGCCCTACCCCCAACGCGAGGAAGGAGCAAGGTGGCGAACATACTGACACTACCCACGGTAGACACTATTTATACTGACCATTTCTTGTTCAGCAGGTACTCTATACCTGTTGGGCAGTCGCTGCTTATTACTTCTGACGTAGGAACGTTAACACAGTTTCCATCCCAAGACGAAATTAATGATGCTGACTTTTATTTCGGTGGTGGGCGCAGGCATGTATTGTCTAGTGCCGAGCACACGGCTGTTGTCGCTGCCGGATACAGCAGTTATGTGAGTGTTGAATGAGTTGCAGAGAAGGTTGCAAGACCAAGGATTGCTCATCGTATGCAAAGTGTTTGAGAAATGCGAACCCAACCGTGAGTTCAATTACAAACAGTCCCCTAAAGGGAATGTATGAGAAAACTAAAAAAGATTTGAACGCCTTTAATGAGGCGCGTAAGCATGGCATCACTCCTGGTGGCACTACTAAAGAGAAAGTGGATCAGGCTAAGGCTGCCACGAAGATGCTAGGCCGCCCGTACAACGCATCACAAGACCCGCCAGCGAACATGATTGTCAGTAAGCAGGCGGCTAAATTCGTGAACAAGACTACGACGGAGGTTTAGGTGGCGACATTTGGTGAAATCACCGACTCCACGACACTTTACTTGCACGGGTTTACTGCCGTTCAGGATCAAGCCACTCACCTCACCCAGTCGGCTGCTGCGGCAGACACAACCTTGAAGATCGCTGACACAGCGGCAATGTCTCGTGGCATTATAGAGATTGATGAAGAACTGTTAATGGTTGACTCGGTGGATACTGTGTCCCTCAACATGGTTGTGCCACCTTACGGGCGAGGCTTCAGGGGCACGACTGCTTCCACGCACGCTTCTGGTACTCGCGTGGTATCTGCGCCGATGTTCCCGCGTTTCCTCGTTAAGCAAGCGATCAACGATGCAATCAAAGCGGTGTTTCCTGACTTGTTTGCGGTCAGTGAAACCACAGTGACTTACACGGGTGCTGTAACTAGTTACTCGCTTCCTGCTGGTTCGCTGGATGTTCTGTCCGTTATGTGGCAAACCACTGGCTCATCTCAGGAGTGGTTGCCTATCCGTCGGTGGACTCTTGACCGTCACGCTAACACAAGTTCTTTTGCTACGGGAGTTTCTCTCAGCATTTATGACAGAGTTACCCCTGGTAGGAAGATTAAGATTGTTTTTAGTAAGAAACCTACCGTGCTATCCAGTGATTCTGATTCTTTTGAAACCGTAACTGGTTTGCCTGCATCCTGCGAGGATCTAGTTCGCTTGGGTGCGGCGTACCGCATGGTTCCGTTCTTTGATGCCGCGCATCTTGCTGGCAGGTCAAGCGAGGCTGATTTTTCTTCTGGCGCACGGCCTGTTGGTGGGTCTAGCCAAATCGGTCGGTACATGCTGCAACTGTATCAAGTCAGATTAGATGAAGAAAGAGAAGGCTTGCGGCGTATCTACCCAACCCGTAGCCACTACACCCGATAGGAATAAGTATGGCTGTTTCTCGGTACTACTCGTCAGTTGCTCGTGCTACGACGCTGACAGGGGATATCAACGCTAGTGTCACTACTGCTGTCGTGGCCGCTGCGACTGGTTTCCCTTCTTCTACACCTTACACGATGATTATTGACCAGGATACGGTCAACGAAGAAGTTGTGGAAGTTACGGCTCGTAGTGGTACGACGTTAACTATTACCCGTGGCGTTGATGGGACTACAGGTATCTCGCACACGGCGGGTGCAGCCATTGAGCATGGTTTCTCTGCCCGTGACTTCAGTGACTCTCGCCAGCATGAGGACGCTTCTGAGCAGGTTCACGGGCTTGCATCTGGGTCTGCTGTTATTGGTGAGAATGATACGCAGACTTTAACTAACAAGACTTTGACTAACCCCACGATTAACGCTGCGACGGTGAGTGGCACGATCACGGGTGGTGCGACGATGACTGGTCAGACGTTTACGTCTGCCACGCTCACATCACCGACGATTAATGCGGCAACTCTGTCTGGCACGTTGTCGGGTGGGGCTACCTTGTCGGGCCAAACGATCACGAGCGCCACTCTTGGTGGTGCTTTGGCTGCTGGAACGAACAAGATCACGGGCTTGGGTGATCCGACAGCGGCGCAGGACGCTAGCACTAAGGCTTACGTTGACTCGGTTATTGCGACTGGTGCATCGAATGCTTCTGCTGCCGCTACGTCGGCTACCGCGGCGGCAACGTCGGCTACTGCTTCTGCTACGAGTGCTACTGCGTCTGGGACTTCTGCTACGGCGAGTGCCTCGTCTGCGACGGCGAGCGCGTCAAGTGCTACTTCTGCTGCTGCATCACTAGATGCTTTTGATGACCGCTACCTTGGGTCAAAATCGTCAGCACCCACGGTGGACAATGATGGAGATGCGCTCGCAACGGGTGCTTTGTACTTCAACTCAAGCACTAACGAAATGTACGTCTGGAATGGGTCGGCGTGGCAACTCGTTGATAGTGCCTCTGGTATCGCAGCAACAATCGTTGATGCCAAGGGCGACTTGATTGCTGCTACGGCAGCAGACACCGTTTCGCGGTTGGCAGTAGGCGCGAACGGAACAGTTCTGACTGCCGCATCGGGAGAGTCAACTGGCCTCACTTGGTCTGCTCCCGCAGAAGCACCAGCCGCATTCAATAGTTTCTTCCTAGTAGGAGTGTAAGAATGGCAACCGCATACAAATTCGCACAGGTTCAGGGGACTTCCGCCGTTGGCACGTTCGCGACTCTGTACACGACGCCTTCCAGTACGGAAGGCATCATCAGCAGCATTATTGTCTGCAATCAAGCCGGTAGTGCGGTGACGATCCGCATTGGTTTGGACGCTGCCGAGGGTACGCCGGGCGCGAGTGAGTTCCTCGTGTATGACGCACAGGTCGCAGCGAATGACACGTTGATTCTTTCGCTTGGTTTGGCGATGGCTGCGAGCAAGTACTTGCGTGTTTCTAGTTCGGCGAACACTTGTTCCTTTACTGCGAGCGTGTCGGAGATTTCCTAACATGGGTATCAAGAACATTGATAAGTCTGATTTGGGCACTCGCTCCATCACGGGAGCGTTGGCTTCCGGTGGTGTCGGTAACGCTAACTTCACGAATACGGCGACCGGCACATATTCAGGTTATAAATACATAACTTTTACTGCTTCAGGAACAATCACGATTGATGTCGCCGGGCTGGCCGACATTTTCTTGCTGGGCGGTGGGGGAGGTTCCGGCAACGCATACGGCGGGGCCGGTGGAGCCGGTGCATTTCTTGAAATCCCCGGTGCCTTTCTTCCGACAGGAACGTTGACTGTGACCGTTGGTGCAGGTGGAGCCGGTGCCGTTGCTACTGGGTCCAGCGCAGGTCGACAAGGCAACAACGGGATCGCTAGTCGCGTTGGCTCATATTATTCACCCGGTGGTGGCTCGGGCGGCGGCTACAGCCGAAATGCCTCGGGAAGCATCTATTCTTCTGCGGGAAATAACGGTGGTTCCGGTGGCGGAGGAAGTGGCTACCTAGTAGGGAGCGCGAGCAGCGGTGGCGCTGGTATTAGCGGCCTCGGAAACGCGGGTGGCGACTCGGCAACAAGTTTTTCAGGCGGTGGCTCCGGCGGCGGGGCAGGTGGCGCGGGTAGTTCAGGAACAGACCAGACTGGGGGCGCGGGGGCCGTAAATGTGTATACCGGGAGTAGCGTCACGTACGCCTCCGGTGGGGGTGGTGGTGATTCCGGCACCGCCCCAGCAGGCGGGGGTGGAAATGCAAAAGCCGCCGGAACCGCAAACACGGGTGGTGGCGCAGGAGCGCAAAGCGGAACGGTCGTTGCCTTCGCAGGCGGCAGCGGAATAGTTGTCATAAGGGTGGCGATTTAAAAATGGCTCATGCAGCACGAATAGATGATGGGATCGTTCGGGAAGTCATCGTCGTACCAAGCGATCTTGATGAGACAGAGAGCGACGCAGCGATTCAG
>Ga0209535_1001599_pt1 | contig 15350 bp, 13 predicted proteins | sample LinPmetageLP28_FD_184041 | JGI IMG/M metagenome (GOLD analysis project Ga0209535, IMG submission 184041) | Marine viral communities from the Pacific Ocean - LP-28 (SPAdes) (version 2) | ecosystem: Environmental > Aquatic > Marine > Oceanic | place: Pacific Ocean | collected 2009-08-22 | reverse complement strand
TGAAATTAAAGATATGCTAAAAGTAATCATTGAAAAATTATGAGCAAGAATCCACATTCCGAATTCTTAAGATATCATGGGTTTGAATTGCAAGGAGAATTGCAAGGAGATATACCTAAAACTGATCTAGAAATGATGCAATCTGATGTACAGGAATTAAAGTGGACTATGCAACAGGTGTTACAGGAATTAAGGAAACTAAATACCTAATAGGATAATCCGTGATGTCAAAGGATGGCAGTCTACATCGCCAATCTCCAAATTGATACTGGTGTTGATTTCCAGCATGGTTTTAGTTTAGGAGACAATGATACAGGCACATACCTGAATCTCAATAATTATACGGTCACTTCTCAAATGAGAAAGTGGGCGGGTAGTACTAGTAAAGTATCTTTTGCTTCTACAGTTACCGACTCTGAGCAAGGTGCGCTTCAAATTTCTTTGGGGTCAACCACAACCACAGATATTAAACCTGGGCGGTACATGTACGATGTTCTGCTTGAGGACTCTGGGGGATCAAAGTACAAGGTCGTCGAAGGTATGATCTTAGTTAGAGCAGGAGTAACCCGATAATGCCATCTCTAAGAATAGGCACATCAAATCAAGTCAAAGTTATTGCCAGTGGTTCCCTCGGTGGTGGTTCTGGCGGTAGACTCACATTGTTAGCTGATGTTGACGCCAGCACGCTCTCGGACGGTAGTATTTTAGTTTATGAAGCGGCGTCAAACAACTTTAAAACGACCAAGAACTTTCCAGCTGCAATCATTGACGGAGGTGTCTTCTAATGTCCGCAACAATTCTATTAAAAAGGACACTTGGAACCTCACCACCGAACATCGCTCCTGTTGGTACTGGAGTATCGTTCGGTGAATTAGTTTATGCTTACGATACCAGCAATGTTGGTGCTGGTAAGTCATACAAGAAATTATATATTGGTAACCCATCTGGTCCTGGTTCAGCTCCAATTGCTATTGGTGGCGAATACTATACCAGTCTCTTTAATGAGAACCCCGCCGATTACGGCAAACCTCAAGCATCCAAAGTTCTTATCCTTGATTCTCAAGGACAAGTTGCTTCTTGGACTGTTGCAGATGACTTTTACACAGCTGGTGTTGGTACAGTTGCTGGCAACTTCAATGTTGGTGGCAACCTTAATGTAACTGGCGATCTCGTTTATGACGAGGCTAATGCTAGAAACTGGAATGTATCTGGTATTGCAACTGCTGCAACATTAAATGTAACTGATGCATCGTTCTCAGGTAGTGGTGATATTCCCAACCTGTTTGCAGCAACAGGTATTGTAACCACGCTGAGTGGTACAAGTGCTAACTACTACGAAGTAAATGTAGGACATGCACTTACTGCAAATAATGTAGAAATTACTGGGGTATCGTCCTTCAGTAATATTACATTCTCCAATGATATTATTAGAGTTGGTCGTGATGCTGCTGTAGGTCTTAGCAGTGCTGACTCTTCAATCTTTATTGGTGACTTTGCCGGTGCTGGTATAGGTCAAACGATCCTCAACCGTCGCAATATTGCGATTGGTGCCAGTGCAATGCAATATGCTGGTATTCTTTCCAGCTTTGACGAATTAGAATCCAATATCGTCATGGGTAACTTTGCAGGCTATCGCTTGCAAGGTACTAAGAACTTGATGATTGGTGATAAGGTAGGTTTTGCCTTATCTTCTAGCGGCAACGATGAGAACATCGCTCTGGGTAACCAGTCGATGTATGGTGAGACTTTCCCTGTTGTTGATGGGGTAACTCTCAGCGTAGTTGTCGGTGAACAGACAGCTGTTGCAGATTATGATCAGACAGAAGATGTAACCGAGACCAGTGGATCTGGTGTTGGACTTTTAGTTAGATTGCAGACTGGTTCTACTGGTCTGATTACTAACATCGAAATCATGGCTCCTGGCGATGGTTACGAGGTTGGTGATACATTCACCATGCCGTTTGGTTTCACGACTCTCACAGGTAGCGTAACCAGCAAGAATGGTCGCTTCCTGGGTGGTGGTACAGGAACTAGACAGCAGAAACAAAATATTGCGATTGGTCCATATACATTATTCAGTGTAGACGGTAGCAAGAACATTGCTATTGGTTATTCTGCTGGTGCTAATACTCTTGGCGACGGAAATGTCGTTATTGGGTATAACCAAGATCCTGCTGTTGTTGACGGTAACAATCAGTTAATTATTGGCACAGAAGGTGTCAAGTGGATTAGTGGTAATAGTGATGGTTGGGTTGGAATCGGAACCACTACACCAGACGCATTACTTACGGTAAATGGCGATGTAAGTATCTCTGGTGTTGCTACAATTCCTCAGATCGATATCAACGATATTGGTGTTGAAGATATCAAGGTCACTGCTGGTTTAGCAACTGACTTTGCAATTACCAACGCTAAGATTCAGTCAGGTATTATTACCGACACTGTTGGTACTGCAGCAACAATTACTAGAGTTGATTTTGTTGATGCTGATATTGAAGATGTCAAGATCACTGTTGGTCTTGCTACTGACTTTGCAGTAACTAATCTGAGATCTCAGGTTGCGATTGCAACTAACGCTTATATTGATGTAGGTGTTGTAACATCATTGGTTGGCACCTATGCCACGATCACAACCTTCGATTCTAACGAAGGTGATATCAATACCCTGAAGACAGTTGCTGGTGTTGTAACATCATTGGTTGGTTATGCTGTTACTTTCAACCAAGCAGACTTTGTTAAGGTGGATGCCCTTAGAGGCAATATCACTGTTGGAGTTATTACATCTTTGGTTGGTACATATGTAACCTTCCAAGATGCTGACTTCCAGAAAGATGTCAGAGTTGGTGGAGCTCTTACTGTTGTTGGTGATCTGACAGTTAATGGAACTACAAGTTTCGTTCAGAGTTCGGTTGTACAAATAACCGATAAGAACATTGAACTTGGATTCAGTTCTACTGGTGGACATGCTGATGCTACAGCCGATAACGGCGGTATCATTCTTAAGGGAACAACAGATAAAGAATTCTTATACGACACATCTAGAGAGGCATGGGAATCTAACCTTAAGTTTATTCCCAATGCAGATGGAACTCTTGATATCGGTACTACCGATCGTGAGTGGAAAGATATTTACATTGATGGTACAGCACACCTTGATGCTGCTGATATCCTCGATGCCAAGATTACTGCTGGTATTATTACTAGTCAGGTTGGTACTTATGCAACCATCACAACGGTTGATATTGAGACTCTCGATGCCAAGGATGTAAACATCACTGGTCTTGCTGTAACCGATATTGTCGGTACTGCAGCAACTATCGTCACTGTTGATTTTCAAACAGCTGATATTTTAACTGCCACAATTGGCGCTGGTATTGTCACAACTCTGGATGCATCCTCCAATGTAACTATTGGTGGTGGACTTACCGTAACTCAGTTTGTAGATCTTAACGATGGTTTAGATGTACAAGGCGACTTCAGAGTCGGTGGAGCTTCCACATTCGTTGGTAATGTAACCTTTGAAGGTGGCACAATTGGTCTTGGTAATTCCAATACTGATAACATCGTATTTGCAGGTGATGTTGACTCTAACATCACCCCTGATGATGACGATACCTACGATCTGGGTAGTGCCACTAAGGAGTGGCGCGATATCTACATCGATGGCGTTGCTCGCGTCGATGACCTGATTGTTGACTCAACAGTCGGTACATATGCGACAATTACAACTGCTGATATCGATGTACTCGATGCAAGACAGGTAAATATTACTGGATTAGCAGTCACCGATACTGTCGGTACTGCTGCTACTATTACGACGATTGATGTCACAGAAGGTGATATCGTCAACGCTAAGATCACCGCTGGTGTTGTAACCTCACTGGTTGGCACTTACGCTACAATCACTACATTTGACACCGAGATTGCTGATCTCAGGGATGTCAAGATTACCTCTGGTATTATTACCGATATCGTTGGTACTGCAGCAACTATCACTACGGTTGACTTTGAAGTTGCAGACATTCTAAATGCAACTATCTCGGTTGGTATTGCAACTTCTGCATTCATACAATCTGGTTTCATTACCTCCCTGTATGACTCCACTGGTATAGTTGGTGTTAATACTCAGCACATGCTGAGTACCAATCCTAATGGCACAATCACCTGGCGTGAACCCGCTCAGATTGGTATTGCTACCGTTAATGCCAAACTCGACACATGGTATGTTTCTACCAATGGTGTTGATGATGGTGATGCATCTCGCGGTAGAACACCAGAGAGACCTTACAGAACGATTAGATATGCTCTGGCACAGATCTCTAATATTGGTGTCAATGACATCCTTCAGATTTCTGCTGGTGTATACCAAGAAACATTCCCACTGACTATTCCAGCTGGTCTAACAGTTAAGGGTGCTGGTCTCCGTGCAACCAAGATCATTCCTACGACTGCTACTAAGCAGAAGGATTGCTTCTTAATGAACGACAGATCTGTCGTTGAGGATGTCACGATTGCTGACATGTTCTTTGACACTGCTGGCAACCAGGGTTATGCATTCAAGTTTGCTCCTGGTATTGCGATCACAAGCAGATCTCCTTATGTCCAGCGTGTAACCGTATTCAACAAAGGCAGCAATACTTCTGCTGCTGATCCTTATGGTTTTAGTTCAGCAGACTCTGCACCTTCTTCCTATATTGCTGGTGGTGGTGCATACATCGATGGTTCTGAGGTAGCAGCAGGATCCCTTGAGGCAGGTTTCCTGTTCAATGAAGTTACTTTCATTGTACCGAACAGTAAAGGTCTGATCATGACCAACGGTGCTCGTTCTGAGTACCTGAACTGCTTCACCTACTTCGCTGCTGAAGCGATCAAGGGTACATCTGGTTCTCTTGGTATCAGCTCTGCTGGTGAAACCAGACTGAGATTGACTGGTATTACAACCGTTGGTGTCGGTAATACAATTACTGTCTTTGATACTGACGGAACAACTGGAGTTGCAACTGCTATTGTTGCATCTTACGACGGAACATATCTTGGTGTAACTGGTAAGCAAACCGGTTTTGAACTTCTCAATGCCAGAACTGCTAAAGCTATTACCTTTAATGACGGTGCTCAACTAGACACTACAGTTAAGAAATTTGGCACTGCATCATTAGCACTTGACGGAACAAATGATTCTATCAGTGCTCCTTCTAGCGGCGACCTTGGTTTCGGAACCAATACAGATTTCACGATTGAATTCTGGGCATATGCAAATACAACTGGTCTGACTAGCGCAACTCTCTTCGATTTAAGAGATAACGGTACAGATGCTGAAGGTATTAGTGTTGCATATCGGGCAGCTGGTGAAGTTGATATGCGGGTTGGTACTACCACCGCTATTACTGGATCTGGCGCAGGCATCGCTACAGGCGTCTGGAAGCACTATGCACTTGCTAGAGACGGCACAGACACCAGATTATTCGTAGACGGCACTCAGAGAGGCATTAAGACCTCTGATACAACTAACTACGGTGCATCTAAAGGTATCATAATTGGTGCTGACTTTGACGGAGCAAGTCAAAATGTTACTGGTTGGGTTGACGACTTCCGAATTGAAAGAGGAGTCGCCAAATACACCGCCAACTTTACTGCTCCTACTGTCGCACATACTGGCGATAAGGACACAGTTCTCTTACTCGACTTTGACGGTTCTAGTGGAGTAACCACAACTACTGATAATGTAATTCGCAATCAAGATATTCGCATTACCCAAGCGGGTGGCGGTATTGGAACTGCAACCAAGGTTATCCTTGCTGATTACAGCGAGTTCGGTGCCGACATGCGCTCCGTTGGTTGTGCTGTTGAGTATGGTCAGAAGGGTGTCATTGCTGATGGTGATGGCGTATCTCTGAGACTGTTCGCTCTCAACTTCAACCATGTTGGTGCGGGAGGTGACTTCTCTAACGATCCTAACCTAGCAATTCAAGCTAATGAAGTTACCGAAATTAATAACGGTGATGTATCATTCGTTAGCATTGACCAAAGAGGAGACTTCAGAGTTGGAGATGCATTCTTCGTTGATCAAGAAAACGGTACGGTATCGTTCTCACAACAAGTAACCAGCCTCCAAGCACTTTCATCTCTTCAGATTACTGACGGAACTAACAGCAGTACTGTTACTCCCACAAGTGGTACATTCGGTAACATCCAGATTGCTGGAAATAATATCGAATCAACCTCTGGAGATATCAACATTGATCCAGCTGGTGCAGGTGATATCAACATCACTGGCAATGTCAATGTCCTGGGTATCCTGACTGCTACGGTCATCCAATTGGATGCCTTCCAGAAGGGCGATACATCCATTGCTCTCGATGACTCTGGTTCTGACGGCACCATCCGTTTCAACACTGACTCTGTTGAGGGTATGCGCCTCACCAACGGTCAGTTGCTGGGTATTGCAACCGCAGCTCCTAGAGCAAGAGTTGATGTTCTTGGTTCTACCTTACTAGAAGATCTCAAGATCACTGGTGTTGGTACATTTACATCTAATCTCATCGTTGGCGCAGGTCTAACCGTAACTGGTGATTCTGAGTTTGAAGCTAATCTTGCGATAGAAGATCTCAAGGCAGTAACTGGTGTCGTAACATCTCTGGTTGGTACATATTCAACTATCACCACGGTTGATATTGAGACCCTGGATGCCAAAGATGTTAATATCACTGGTCTGGCAGTAACGGATATCGTTGGTACTGCTGCCACTATCATAACGATTGATGCAGAGGCACTCGATGCCTTTGATGCCAAGATTACTGGTGTTGCGGTAACCAACGCAGTATTCACTGGGATTACAACCTTCAAGGACGATGCTGTCCTGAACTTCGGTGATAATGACGATCTTCGTATCTATCACAACGGCACCAACTCTTACATCGATGATGCTGGTCAGGGTAACCTGATTATTCGTTCCAACACGATTGACTTCCAGAAGTATACTGGTGAGACTCTAGCTAACTTCTATGCCGATGGTATAGTTCAGCTGAACTTTGACGACGATAAGAGACTTGAAACCATTGGTACTGGTGTTAGCATCACTGGTCAACTGCAAGCTGGTACATTAGACATTGGAACGGATGCTGAAATTCATGCATCTCTGATTGTTGATCACGGAACAGTTCTTACTGGAATTGTTACCAGTTCCGCTGGTATCAGAGCGATCAATGTTAATGTCTCTGGCATTCTTACAACTAACAACTTCAGAGTAACTGGTGTTTCTACAGTTGCTGATATTACGATTGGTGCTGGTTCTTCCTCAACCAAAATAAATACAAATACTGGAGAACTTGTTCTTGATTCTGCTGCTGGTCAGGTAACTGTCCAAGACAATCTGAGCGTAATCGGTTACGGTACATTCCGTGACGGTCTATATTACAGATCAGATCAAGGTGGATTAACTGGTATTGGATATAGCGGACCTAACGGTGTTGCATTCTTTGAAGCAGATGGAAGACTGGTTAGTGGTCTTAGCACAGTAGGGTTCTTAACAACCTCTAATTACATGCTAACCACAGATGAAAACAACATCCCAATTTGGTCTAATAGCATTGACGGAGGCACATTCTGATGGCAAAACCAACTACTAGAGATGAACTCAAGGATTATGCTCTTAGGCAACTTGGAGCACCAGTTTTAGAAATAAATGTAGCTGATGAGCAGGTAGATGACAATTTAGATGACGCTCTTCAATTATTCCAAGAGCGTCACTTTGATGGTGTAGAAAGAGCTCTTCTAAAGTACAAGATTACAGAAAATGACATCAAACGAGGCAGAGCACGAGGCGGTGGCAATACTCTTGGTATCACTACTTCTAGTACAGGTTCTTCAGGATCTGTCACCCTTAGTGGGGATACACTCTGGGACGATGTAATTGTCAGACAAACTTTTGATTCTGATCTGACAAACTATGCTGGAAATACGCCAACTTCTTTTGGGTCTCCTACTCTTGTAGGATCTCCTGTAAAGTTTGGAAACAAAGCTATTAGATTTACAGGTAGTGGGCAATATCTTGATTATGGAATTTATGACGAATATAATTTTACTGGTCCGTGGACTTTTGAGACCTGGATCTATCTTGATAGTAGTCCATCCCAAGGTGCTCTATTTTCAAGAAGTCATATATCATATGCAGGTGGAAACTATGGACTTATGGTAGATAACCAAGGCAGCCAAATTAATTTTAGATGGAAGAATACGGATAATTCAAATCATAATAGTACCTATGGAACTACTTTAGGATCTTATACTTCTACAGATATCATTCAGAACTGGGTTCATGTTGCAGTAACTAGAAAAGCATCTGACGGCAGTATTCACTTCTTCTTGAACGGAACGGAGTCTGCCGAGACATCATCCAATCAAATTATTGATAATAATATTGTACACTATGATGTAACATATCCACTACATTTAAATGCCTGGTCATCATTTAGTCAAGGAACCAGAGGATGTGATGCACTTTATGATGATGTAAGAATTACCTTAAAAGAAAGATACACTAGCGATTTCACTGCACCAACTTCTGCGTTCCCCATAGATGGGACTGTTACATCATCAGCTGGTGGAGAGGTTTCTAATTTTGAGGAAAATTCAAACTACTTAAACTTACCTGATGCAGTCATTGGTGTTGAGAAACTTTATCTTTTTGATTCTAGTTTCATTGCCAACAACATGTTCAGTTTCAAATATCAGTTGTTCTTAAATGATGTTGCATTTAATCTTGGGTATAGCGGTCTTCTTAGCTATGCAATGACAAAGACTTATATTGAAGATATTGATTTCTTACTATCTACAAATAAACAGATCAGATATAACAAAAGAAATAATCGTCTTTACTTAGATGTTGATTGGGGTGCAATCTCTGCGGGAACCTACATAATCATTGATTGCCAAAGAATTATGGATCCTGCAAATTATGCAGGTGTTTATAACGATTCTTTCCTCAAAAAATATTTTACATCTCTTGTTAAGAAACAGTGGGGTCAAAACCTCATCAAATTCCAAGGAGTAAAACTTCCTGGAGGCGTCGAATTAAACGGTAGACAAATTTATGAGGATGCTGTAATGGAACTACAACGCATCGAAGATAAGATGCTTTCCACATACGAAGTCCCACCTTTTGATCTTATTGGATAATGGCGTTAAATCCCTTCTTTCTTCAAGGATCACCTGATGAACAGCGGCTGATGCAGTCGTTGATTGATGAGCATCTGTCCATGTTCGGGGTTGATGTATATTACATACCCAGAAAACTGATTAGTACGGATGATGTACTCGGAGAAGTACAATCATCTAAATTTAATGATGCATATATTATTGAAGCGTATCTAAACAATTTTGAGGGATATGCTAAGGGCAGTGATATCATGACAAAATTTGGTATCAATTTGCAGAATGAAATTACACTGACAGTTTCTAGAGAAAGATACGAAGATTTTATTGCACCCTTTGTTGTTACACACAACGCCAAAAATGCAGGAACAGATGTCCTTTTGGGTGAGAGACCTAAAGAAGGAGATTTAATTTACTTCCCATTGGGCGAAAGACTTTTTGAAGTTAAGCATGTAGAACATGAAAATCCGTTCTATCAGCTTGGTAAAAATTATATTTACGAATTACAATGCGAACTCTTCCGTTATGAAGATGAGCAGTTCGATACGAATGTATCGTTTATCGACGAAAGAGCACAAGAGGAAGGAGAAGTTACAACTGTTGCCCTCGCAGGCATTGGTTCTACTGCAAGTGCTATTGTTGACTCCTTTGCTAGCCAAGGTGCAGTACAGCAAATCTTCTTGAATGATGATGGTTATGGGTATACTTCCGCTCCATCTGTGGTTGTAGGACAATCTCCTGCTGGTGTTACTTCATCTAGAGCAACAGCGTTTGCATTTACCACAGAACGATCTGGTGGTTTATTTTCTGTTGACCAAGTTGTTCTACAGAATCCAGGTTTTGCGTATACAGAACCACCACCGTTTACTTTTGGTGGACCTGGTGTAGGTGCTGGTGCCACATCGTCTCTTACGAATAGCGGTATCACATCAATTCGTATTACCGATAAAGGAGTAAATTATGTAGGTGCTCCATCTATTTCAATTCAAAGTCCCTCTGATGTATTTAAGAGAACTATTACTGGCATTGTCCAATCTATTAGTCCTTTCCAATCAGCTGGTGGATCTGGATACCTATCAAACCTCCACAGCACTCTTGCATTAAGTTTCAGTGGCGGTAGTCCGACAGTTGCCGCAGTGGGAACAATAACTACTGTAACAAATGGAGCAATTACTGGTATTCTATTAAATGGTGGAGGTAGTGGATACGAATCTGCTCCCGCTGTTAGTATTGTCCAATCTGGGGTTGGTACTGGAGCAGATATAATTGCTGGACTTTCAACTACAGGAACAATAAAGAGATTTAACATAACAAGTGGTGGATCTGGATATACATTCCCACCCATCGTCACTCTTGGAGGAGATGCTAGTGGACAATCCGCAACAGCTAGTATTACTTCAGGTATCGTAACTACCATTCAGTTAGATGGTATCACTGTTGGAACAGCAGATTCGACAAATATATATGAGTTTGGAAATGGAACATCAATTGCGTCAAATGGATCTGGTTCTGGTACTACCGGTGGTTTTAATATTGGTTCAACTCACCTTAGATTTGGTGGTGCAGATGGAACTAGATTTGCAACATTAAATCCAGTTGATACCACAAATGTCGATACTGCTAGAGTCTATGCAGTTCGTGGTAATGGAACCAATGGGGGTGAGACACCTGATGTCGCTGGCACAGAAGATCTGAAGATCCAATATCAAACTACCGGAATTGGGGCAACTCCAGATAATTCATTATGGGTTGATCTTGGAATTGTTATTCCAGCTGTTGCTAATGGAACTGGAACTGGTGTCCTTGATAATTATGATTTTAATATTTCTGCTACACCAGGATCTCAAAGTACAAATACTTGGTTTAGATTGTTACAAGAAGGAAACAGTGGATCGGATTATGATCACTACGGCATTCTTAGCGTATCTTTCCTTGATGTTCAATCGGAATATGCTTCAGTTCCAGTTACATTTACAGACAATGCATTAGAAACCGCAACAACTACAACAGCAGCTGCTAATGTTACTCTCGGAAGACGGGTGACTTCTTTAGCATTATCTGGTGGTCAATATGCCTCTTCTGGAAACGATGTAGGAATTGTAACGGTATCCACTTCTGGTCAAGGATTGATAGTTGACTATACTGCAATTAGTGGCATTCTTTCCACTATCTCTGTTGCTGACGGAGGAGAAGGATTTAGTGTTGGAGATACTTTTTATGTTGCTGATGGCGATTCTCTCGGAATCGCTTCTGTGACTGGAGTAGGAACATCTGATCTATACACAGGAGTCAAACCAGGTCAAGTACAAGCAACTGCAATCTCTATTCTTGGCGGTAATGGTCTCAGTAGAATCTTCCTCACCAATGCTGGATCTGGATATGAGGCTCCACCACTAATCACTATTGGAGATCCCCTATCCCTAGGTGTTGGAACTTATTTCTTCAATGAAAGAGTTATTGGATCCCGGTCTGGAACAGAGGCTTATGTGCAAGAGTGGAACGAAGTTGAAAGAAAACTAAAACTCACAATAAATAATGGCGTATTCTTCCCTGGTGAGTTCATAACAGGAACTGCATCATCTGCCAGATATCAAATTCTGTCTCACACTGGAATTGACACTACTAGCCCATTTACTCTTAATGATGAATTCGAGATTGTAGCAGATAACATTCTCGACTTCACAGAGAAAAATCCATTTGGTAACTTCTGATGTTAGGAACATATTTCTATCATGAAATTCTTCGTAAAACGGTGATCGCTTTTGGCACACTGTTTAATGATATTCATGTACAAAAAACTGATAGGGACGGATCTAATATAATTAGTGATTTGAATGTCCCTCTTTCATATGGACCAAAATCAAAATTCTTAGCAAAGATTTTACAACAAGCAGAATTAAATAAAGCAACAGCAATTACGCTGCCAAGAATGTCATTTGAGATGAATTCCATCTCATATGATCCTAGTAGAAAAACATCAGTAACAAAAACATTTAAAGCTGTTGATACATCTGATGGCGATAAAATAAAAAAAGTATTTTTACCAGTTCCATATAATGTTGGGTTTGAATTAAATATCATGTGCAAGTTGAATGATGATGCACTACAAATTATCGAACAAATTCTGCCGTTCTTCCAACCATCATTTAATGTAACAGTTGATCTAATTAGTAGTATTGGAGAGAAACGAGACATTCCTATTATCTTAGAAAATATTTCATTTAGCGATGAGTATGAAGGTGATTTTTCTTCTAGAAGAGTCTTAACATATACACTTACATTCCAAGCAAAGACATATCTGTTTGGTCCAATTGCTCAAAGCACTGAAGGACTTATCCGTAAGGTTCAGGTTGATTACTACACTGATACCGACAAGAAAGTCGCCAAGAGAGAAATGCGTTACACTGCTGTTCCTGATCCAATTGATGCAGAACCAGGAGATGATTTTGGATTTAGTGAGACTGTACAAGATTTTGAAGATGGTAAAGTCTACAGTCCTACTAGACAGGAGGATGTATGAACTTTGATAAGATTGATGAGACGCTGAATACAACTAGTGAGACTGTAAATATTCAACCAATCGTAGAAGAATCTAGTGCCATAAAACCCAGTGAGAATAAGGATGTACAAAAGGATTACGAGTATACTCGTGGTAATTTGTATTCTTTGATTGAGAAAGGTCAAGAAACTCTCAACGGTATAATGGACCTAGCAGATCAAACACAATCTCCTAGAGCATATGAAGTTGCAGGTCAGATTATTAAGAGTGTTGCTGATACTACAGACAAACTCCTTGACTTGCAAAAGAAATTAAAAGATATTGATGAAGATAAAAAGGGACCTACATCAGTTACAAACAATGCAATGTTTGTTGGTTCTACAGCAGAGCTGCAAAAAATGCTCAAGCAAATGAACCAAAGTTCTAAATAAAAATAAAATAACTTTTGATTCATGCCCGAAGAAGTCAAGAAGGAAGAATCCAAAGATCCTAAGAAAAAAGGTCTGCTTGGAAAGATAAAGGAGGCAGCAGATGACAAGGAAGAACAGCTTGCTATTCTGTCTACTTTTGTTAGGCTCGGCATCCTTGTTTGGTCTGGCGGAATACTCACGCTGGCATACATCAAACTTCCACCAGCACTTGGAATTCCTGAACAAAAACTAGATCCGACTTTTATAGCCAGCGTCTTCACGGGGGTTTTAGCTACTTTTGGTGTCCAGGCAGCAAAGAAAGCAGGAGAAGGTGGTAGTGGTGGTGGTGGAATTACCAAAGACCAGATGGAAAGATTGATTGAGAAAGCAGCACAGACTGCACCTGCACAGACTATTCGTCTTGAGCAGGGACCAATCAAAATTACTACCGACGACTCATATAAAATGTAATATAAATATTATTCAGGAAACAGTTCGTCCGTAACATGTTCGGAACATACTCTGATATTGACGCATTCTTAGCAGAAGCGAAGAAGAAAAAGGTCACAACCACAGCTGACTTTGAAGCTGATAAGGTTGATGACTCGTGCGTGAAAATGAATGAAGCTAAACCTCCTGGCATGAGAAATCATGACGATCCCAGTCCGCCTGGACAATATCAGATAGGGGATACCATTGATAACTCAGCTGGGATAAAGAAAGCTCAGCAGAGAAGAATGAATACTTTGAATAAAATCCTCAAGGGAGATCCAAAGAACTGGGATTTTAGTCAAAAGAATGTTGATAGTAAAATGATGGGCGAAGACTGGCAGAAAAAGTCAGGTAAAAACAGTGAAGGTGGATTAAATGAAAAAGGACGGAAGTCGTATGAGCGTCAAAACCCAGGAAGCGATCTTAAGGCACCTTCAAAAAAAGTTGGGAACCCTCGTAGAGCGAGTTTTTGTGCGCGAATGAAAGGCATGAAGAAGAAACTTACATCTAAGAAGACAGCAGGCGATCCCGATAGCAGGATTAATAAGTCTCTTAGGGCGTGGAACTGCTAATAAATAGGCTATAATGTATCTGTAGGATATCCTATAGGGGTGATGATGTCTGATCTAGGAGTAATTATGTCTGACAAGGAATTTTCAGATTTTAAACTAGAGCGTAAAGAATGTGAGAAGTGTGGAGCAACCTGGATTAATGGAACTCATGTCTGGCGTGGCACTGGCGGTTCATCTAATTCTAGTGAGCTTGACCTTGCTGGTCTTGTTTGTAATAAACTAGGCGATGAGCAGTGCATTAATCCTTTGAAGGGTAAGGATGGTGGACAGACTTGGGAGTATAGGATGGGATATATTGACGGAGTAATGAAAGAAAAGAAAGATGCAATGGAGAAAATGAGAGATCTTGGAGATGAGATGGGATTTGAGTTTTGAAGTCCTGATATTGCTTTTTATACAATCTAAGAAGATAACTAGATAGTATAGTTGCAAACACTTCATTCAATGAAGCCTTTATTTGTCCTAATCGCTTCACTGTTCCTTGCTTTACCTGCATGGGCAGTAGATGTCACAATGGGTGCTAATGGCAACCTAGTATTTACGCCGAATGAGATTACAATCTCTGCAGGTGATACGGTTCATTTTATTAATGAATCACTACCTCCTCACAATATTATTGTTGAGGCGCGTCCTGATCTCTCCAGAGAAGCACTGTTGTTTGCTCCTGGGGAATCACAAGATGTCCTATTTGCTGACGCAGGGGACTATAACTTCTTCTGTGGTCCTCATCAGAGCGCAGGGATGACTGGCACAATTCATGTAGATTAGTATGTATTCAATTTTAATCAAGCAAACAGACGGCACCGAAACCTCTTTCGAGTGTCCAGAAGATTCTTACATTCTTGACGAGGCTGAGGAGCAAGGTATTGATTTACCATACTCTTGTCGCGCTGGTGCATGTTCTTCATGCGCTGGTAAGATTGAATCAGGAACTGTCAATCAAGAAGAGCAATCATTTTTAGACGACGATCAGATGGAAGCAGGATTTGCACTCCTATGCGTTTCATATCCCACTTCTAACTGTGTAATCAAAGCAGAAGCAGAGGAAGAGCTTTACTAAAATAGTGCCCCACCGAATGACTGAAATTAAACCTAGTCACCATGTGACTGAAGAGAAATGTCAGGAGATGATCGATGACGCCATTCGTAAACACAACCGTAATGCTGGAATTATTTCTATGTGTGTCGGTTGGGTTGTTCTCGCTCTGTTTGCTGAAGGTCTCCTCA
>Ga0209535_1001597_pt1 | contig 15352 bp, 12 predicted proteins | sample LinPmetageLP28_FD_184041 | JGI IMG/M metagenome (GOLD analysis project Ga0209535, IMG submission 184041) | Marine viral communities from the Pacific Ocean - LP-28 (SPAdes) (version 2) | ecosystem: Environmental > Aquatic > Marine > Oceanic | place: Pacific Ocean | collected 2009-08-22 | reverse complement strand
AGCAGTTTATTCACAAGTCACGCTATGCTCGTTGGATTGATGGAGAAGAGCGTCGTGAGAATTGGGATGAAACTGTGGATCGTTACATGGACTTTATGCAGAGTCAGGTAGAGGACAAGTGTAACGTCAGGGTAGACTTAGGTGAGGTTCGTGAGGCTGTTCTTAGTCTTCAAGTTATGCCTTCCATGAGGGCAATGATGACTTCAGGGCCAGCGTTGGCTCGTGACAATATATGTGGATACAACTGTAGTTACATTCCGGTTGATAGCCCCCGTTCTTTTGATGAGTGCATGTACATATTGATGTGCGGCACTGGGGTTGGGTTTAGTGTTGAAAGAGAGAACGTTGACAAGTTACCTGTTGTATCGGATAATTTTAGTAGTTCCAGCACTGTGATTAATGTAGCAGATAGCAAGCCGGGATGGGCTAAAGCTTACCGCGAACTGGTTGCGTTGCTTTACGCGGGGCAGGTTCCTTCTTGGGATACCTCTGCTATTCGCCCTGCAGGTGCGCGGCTAAAAGTCATGGGCGGTAGAGCTAGTGGCCCCCAGCCGTTGATCGACCTGTTTAATTTTACCATAGAAATATTCAAGAAGGCTGCTGGACGCAGGTTGTTTCCTATTGAGTGCCACGACCTTATGTGTAAGGTGGGTGAGGTAGTTGTTGTAGGTGGTGTTCGCAGGTCAGCCCTGATTAGCTTATCTAATTTAAATGACGATCAGATGCGTCACGCCAAAGCTGGGCAGTGGTGGGAAACAGAGGGTCAACGTGCGTTGGCTAACAACTCTGTAGCCTACAAAACAAAGCCTGAGATGGGTACCTTTATGCGTGAGTGGCTTGCCCTGTACGATAGTAAGTCTGGTGAGCGTGGCATGTTCAATCGTGAAGCTGCTGAAAAGCAGGTAGCTCGTAATGGCAGAAGAGAGACAGGACACATGTGGGGTACGAACCCCTGCAGTGAGATCGTGCTACGCCCGTACCAGTTTTGTAATTTGTCAGAAATAGTTGTCCGTGAAAATGACACACTAGAGTCACTTAAACACAAAGTTAAACTAGCTACCATTCTTGGTACCATGCAGTCTACCCTGACTGACTTCAAGTATCTTAGAAAAGTGTGGAAGGATAACACAGAAGAAGAAAGGCTGCTTGGGGTTTCTTTAACAGGCATCATGGATCATCATGTCTTGTCCAAGAATGTTGACAGTAAAAGATGGTTGCAGGAAATGCGTGACGTAGCGATAGAAACAAACCGTGAGTACGCAGAGTTACTTGGTATACCTGTCAGTGCAGCAATTACCTGCGTCAAGCCTAGCGGAACTGTTTCGCAGCTTACAGACTCTGCTAGTGGTATTCACGCACGACACAACGATTACTTTATTCGTACTGTTCGTGGTGACAACAAAGACCCCCTGACACAGTTTCTTGTGGACAGTGGTGTACCTGCTGAACGAGATGTGATGAAGCCAGACAACGTAACAGTCTTCAGCTTCCCAATGCAGTCTCCCAAAGGAGCAGTTACTCGCACACAAACTACAGCCGTAGATCAGCTAGAGTTGTGGAAAACCTACGCTATACACTGGTGTGAACACAAGCCATCAATTACTGTGTCTGTAAAAGAAGAGGAATGGATGGACGTAGGAGCGTGGGTGTATGAGAACTTTGATGTAGCGTCAGGGGTTTCTTTCCTTCCCCACAGTGATCACACATATCAACAGGCACCCTATCAAGACATAGAGCCTGATGAGTATCTTGAGTGGAAGCAGCGTATGGAAGTAGTACACATTGACTGGAATAAACTGACAGAGTTTGAAAAGGAAGATAACACCAGCGGCTCTCGTGAACTTGCCTGTACTGCAGGAGTTTGTGAAGTTGTGGACTTGACAGCAGCATGAACTGCTGGCATTGTACATATGCCTTAACTTGGGGCGGTGACCATGATACAGAGGATGATGAACCAGATTATTCTATGGTCACCAATCTTAGTTGCTCAAACTGTGGGGCGTTTGTTTTAGTATACTTACCTAGAGATGAGGAAGAAGACGATGACGGATAAAGAGAATGTGGTTATTATAGATGAAATAGAATACAAAGTAGATGACATGGGTCATGTGGATCAGTATACTGTTATGCAGATACGGGATGTTCGCGACCAAATACAAAAACTAAACTTTAGAATGGCCCAGCTACAGGCATCTCAGTCTACTTTTATGACCACATTAGCCAATAGTCTTAAGGAAACAAACAGTGATACAGATCAAAATAACGCCTGATATAATAGCCCGTGCCAAAAAGAAAGCTGCCTCTGTAGGCATCCTACAGGGCAGCATAACTGGTAGTCTTAGTAATGTGGTCGGAGCTATAGGCGAGGTAATTGTAAAGGACTACGTTGGCGGTACTGATGCCAACAACAAGGACTTTGATCTGTTGGTTGGAAACAAACGGGTGGACGTAAAGACCAAGCGGTGTAACACAACCCCCTCTCCCAACTACGACTGTTCTGTATCAGCGCACGGAACCAAGCAGGACTGTGACAGCTACGTCTTTGTTCGTATCCTTACGGATCACAGTAAGGCGTGGATTCTTGGTGAGATACCAAAACAAACCTTCTACACAAAAGCAACCCGCTACAGGGTGGGTGACGTAGACCCAAGCAACGGCTTTGTATTCAAGGCTGATTGTTACAATCTAGCAATACAGGAATTAGAACAAGTAGATGGCTAACAAAAGCACAGAGGCTAACCTGTTTACATTTCAGGCTAATCTAAAACAGAACGGCACCGTAGAGTTGACTTGGGAAGGAGTCAAGCCAGAGCAGTTTGAATCTGCAATGGTAGAGGGACTACCCCAGTGGGATGGGTCACACTCAACCGCATCCCTTCTACGATACCTTCGGTCTATGGCAGATGAAATGATGGAAAAGTCCAGAAACTATATCTAGCTTTTTCCCTTGCCATCTGCAGCGTAGAACGGAACCATATTCCCTGCAGAGTTCTTTACCATCTTTAACTTGCCACCCATTTTCATTGGTGTACGATCCATAGCCTTTGTCATGGAAGGAACTGGCATCATCTGGTTCTGCATCATGTTCTGTTGTGGCTGAGTAGCCGACATCTTGCCCCCCGCTTGAGCTTTCTTGCGGGGTTTTGTCATCCCGCCGTACATCATTGGCTTGCGCTTTGCAGCACCGCCGTACATCATTCCCTTACGAGGGCCGTTGTTGTATGTTTTCATAGTTTGTGATCCTTACTTAAAAATGGATGGCGTAGAGATGAATGATCTACCTTCGGTAATATCTTCTCTACGTTTGGTTACTTCGGGAAATACAGGTATTTTGATACCGGGACCAACAAGAGCATCTCGTGCTGTTCTAGGTATGCCTGATGTTACATCTGGATATAAGGTAAATGCTCTACCATACTTATCCTTCATTGTTACTGGCTCTGGCTTGCCTATTTCATTTGCAGTTTTAGCGTAGGATGCTACCAGAGCGTTGTAAAAATAAGTTTCACGCTGGGGAGTCAGGGGTTTGCCTGTACGAACCATCTCAAGGAACGCCGCTCCTAGCTCTGGGTCAGACAAAACAGATCGAATCATGTTGAATTTGTTGCCCCTGAACTGCTGCAGTAGGGCTTCTGTACCAACGTACCGTGCGCTAATCACACCACGATTGATTGCATAAAAGCGACTGATGAACGACTCAACGCTGAATGAGCGGGGTGCGCCAGTAATTTCAAACTCACGCATACGGAAGTCAGGAGCGCGATCTGCCATCAGCTTGGCTGTTGCATCCCAGACTTTGAAACGCTTCTCACCAATTAGTTCCTTTACAACTTTTGCCTTTTCAGCATCGTTGGTGCCTAGCATGTTCTGCATAACGCCTAAGTCGATAGTCTGTTCGGCGATTGTTGTTCCTTTTGCATCGGTGATGATGTTCTTGCCTGTGTTTTTAAACGCAGTATTTTGCAAGGAGTCAATGTAGACATCAGCAAGGATGGTATTTACCTGTTCGTCGGTAAAGCCCCCAACGTCTTTCAACTCACGCTTAATCAAGTTTAGTTGATCAACTCCACCAGAAACCAACCGGTCACCAATCTGTTCCATCGACAGCTTTGTTGGGCTGTAGTTTTGTAAGATTTGAATAGCCAGTTCTTTTTGTTTTTTGGCTTTCTTAGCTGGCTCTAGGGTCTTGTTTAATTGAGTCTGGATGTCAGATGTTACACGTGCTACCGCTCTATCGTAAACGTCGTCTCCTACAGACTTTTTGGAGAAGCCAATTGTATCATCTACCAACGAGCCTACGTCTAACATAGACTTGACCTGCCCATCTGCACCACGCATGACAAATACTTGATCCAAGTTATTCATTTGACGGGCTAGTTCTTCGGGTTTGACCTTGCCTCTCAAGCTAACAATGTAATCAGCTACAGCAGTCTTTACTGTTGCAGCAACTGCTGCAGTCATTTTGTCACCCTCAATAAAGGTAAACATCGGTAGGTTGCTTTGCGGATCAATGATCTCTTGTCCTAGTGTGCGCTGGATAGAATCAAACAAGCTTTTACCACCAACGTTAGGGTCCATGTTTGCAATAGCTTTAATGTTAAGCCACTCGCGGGGATTCTGTGCGCCGTAGCGAACACCAAGAGGGTTGTTTACAGATACGTCAACAACTGACCTGTTGCCCCACGACATCCAAGACGGAACGACAGCTTTTTCGTTTGTGTCGTACCAGCGAGACTTGAACTTTGACCAGTCGCGATTGGCTTCTTGTAGGGCTGTACCGACAGGCATAACCACATCTTCTCCAACGTCGTTCTTTACAACTACGCCCAGTGTATCAATAGGTGTGCGAGTTCCATCTGCAGCTACCATCTCAAATTGATCAAACTTGCCCTGAACAACGTTTTCGATGTTTTCGAAAATATTAGCACGTTCCTTGTTACCAGACTTAAGAGAAGCAATTTGAACGTGACGTAGAGACTTGTCTAATTCTCGAAGCTCACTAAAGGACATCTCGAAGATATCTAAGGTGCTGTCTTGTTGTTGGGCAGCTTCTCTCAAGTACCGCACAACCTGCAATTGATCGTTCTGTTTCTCGTTGAAAGTTTTGCCCTGCTCTCCTAAAGTCTTTTTAATGTCCTGTACGACTTGCTTAATTGTCTTGTCGGTTCCTTCAGCCAGTGCAGCAAAGAATGGATCAGACAGAGTAATAAAAGTTTGATCCAAGATTACCGATTGACCTGCTGTCATGTCTGCTCCGCGCAGTTTACCTACGGGCAAATCAGGTCGTTCTGCGAACAGGGCATCAAATACGTCGCCTACATTAACCGACACACTTCCCGCTATTGGGTCCCCTGCTTCATTCACAAACTGTCCATTTTTTGAAGCAGAGTCTAGTATACTGTACAGACGCTTTGCTTTTACTTTGTCAGCGGCGTGACTGCTTTCAAGGAGTGCAGCCATCAAATCCCCCGGACCATCGAAGTTAGGTATGCTTGCTGTCGTGCGCTGCCCTGTTGCAACTACACCCTTCGGTCCGATTGCACCCTCTACGACTGAAGCGGCACCGGCTTGCGTAGATAGTTTAGAGCGTACATCATCGGCGTGTTTGGTTACGACATCAGAAACCCTGTCGCGTGTGTCGTTTGCAATTTGGTTAAACTCAGGGCGAGGTAAGTCGGCTGCGTTAACTAGGTTTTGTTCTTGCAGTCGATTCATAGCATCGTCAAAGTTCCGCACAGTATCTGGGCCAGTCTGCTGACCGTACGCCATGCTGTTACCGTCGATAGAATCTAGGTAGTATTGCACACCGCGCTTGTCTACTATAGCAATATCTGCAGATAGCTGGTCTACAGACTCTTGACCCCGCTCAATTGCAGCGTTGACGATACGGAAGAAATCCCCCTTTGGGGTATCCCCGATGCCGCCTTCGACACTCTGCAATACACCGCGAAGTTCAGCAACCATTTGCTTTTGCAAGTTGAGGTTTGCTTCCAAGTCGTTTACGTCGAATCTTCTGATCTGCTTAACGCTGAGTTGGCTACGAGTGATGTCTTCAAGAGACTTGAGAGTTGCCAAGCCACTGAGGTTAGCAAAGCCTGTGTCGAGTAGACTTGGGTCTAAGCCTTCAGCAACCAATACATCGTACACTTCGTCAAGATACTTGGCACGTTCGATAATGCCAGCTTGCATCTCAGGAGAAAAGTTGGTGATGTTTTCTGTAAGAAACTTGAGATAGGCTTTCTTTCCACCAAACTTCTGTCCCAAAGCAGACCGCTGCAACGCCTTAAATGCGGCTGGTACGTTGCCTTGAGCAAGATTGATAATCAAGCCACCGCCTAAACCAACGAGTTCACCCATCATTGGATCACCTGTCACGCCGTAGTTTTCGTCCCGCTGTTGAAAGAAATGTCCAGTCGTACCTGCACCGACAATCATAAACTTGTCTGCAGTAGCAATGTCACGCATAAATTTAGGTGTACCGCTCTTACGTTCGATTGCGGCAAGATCGTAGACAGCAGCGTTAATTGCAGTATCAAAATTGTTTAGCGCAATAGCTTGCTTAGAATCTGGTGTCCCACCCTTCTTCTTGATGCCTGAGTATAATGCATCACGGCGGCTTCTCAAGTTGGCGAGATACTTAGTTTGCTGGACTACTTCTGCGCGGCTTCCTACAGCCCTAGCAGCATCTTCAATCTGCAAGCCCTTGCTGATCTTGCTACCGACGCTGTTCTGCTTTATCTTCTGCAACCAAGAGGGAGGTTTACCATCAATAATGTCTGAACGCATTTGCAGATAGCTGTCACGGATTTCATCAAAAGAGCGAGTAGACCCCTTTGCTACTTCTTTGGAATAAAACTCTTTAAATCCCAACAGTTCTTTTTTAGAACGAAACGCAGATACTGCACCCGCACCCTTGCTAGGCAACGCAATCTCGCCAGCTACCTTAGTCAAGCGGGGAGCGAGTCCTGTCAGGGTCGCAATGTATTCTTCTACGACAGGCAGGGATACCTTTGTACCGCGCTGTGCCATCGTTGCAATCATCGTGTGAGCAAGGGGTTGAAAATACGTATCCATGATAGCTTGCCTACGAGAACTTTCGCGGATGTCAAAGTACCCCTGATCTGTATCTTCAAAATTCAAAGACAAGTTATCTGCTGCGTCAATTAACTCCCCAACGCCCCACAAGCCCATTTGAATTGGAAACTTGATAGCGTTCTCACCTATGCCGCTTGCAATCTTTTCTAAGTCCCCCATTGCGGGAGCCGAAACAGCGTAGTTGATTATGTCTGCGCGAGTACGAGCATTTTCAACACCGGCCTTAATAAGGCGTTTGTTTATGAGATCGGCGAACAGAGGCTTGCCGACTTCTGAATCGATAAAGTTTAACGAGGTTAACATAGCGGCATCGCGGTAGTCTTGAATTTGATCTTCTGTCATGTCTTTTGCAAGAACGGTACGCAGTTCAGTCACTGGAACAGGGAAAAGACCTGTCGTGTCGATTTCGCCTGTCTCTTGACGGAAAGTCAACTTCTGGTTGGGATCAGGTAGCCGTGTCTGTTCATATATCAGGTTATCCCACGGGACTTTAAACTCTCCCCCCTCATCATCAATAATGACAGTGGCTCCCATACGGTTAGCCACATCTAAGCGAGTAGAGTAATCCATGCTTTGTGGAAAAACCAACTCTTCGCCCTGTGCATTGCGAACACCCACAGCCTTTTCAAAGTTAGACGCGATCTTAGGGTTGTCAAAGTTCATAACTTGCTGAAGCTTGATCTCTGGGCTAATCTTACGTGGGTCAGCAATACGGGGAGTTACATCTTGCTTGAGTTCGATTCCCATAGACCCAACAACAGGAAGGTCTAGAGGGGTAGTCGTTACGTCAAACTTAGGAACTTGGAATCCACCTACAACTTGTTTTTCCAACGAAGGAAACCTGTCTACAGGTGCCGGACGCGGTGTGCCGCCGCCCAGTTCTGTGACAGGTTTGATAGTAGGAGAGCCGGACTGACCGACTCCCATACGCTTTAAAACTTGTTGCTGATCCGCAGAAAGTTTTGTCATTTGGTCTTCAATAGGACTAGCCATTGTGTTCCTTACTATTGTGCTAGGATTCGTGCAACTCCAGTAGCACCTAGAGCGGCTGTAGCTTCTTCGATGGTTGTGTAGGTATCGCCAAACTTACCCTGTGCAGCATTGATCTTTTCAAGCTTTTCTGCATTCGTCATAGCTGCTACGGCTGCATCACCTGCTGTTGGTTGCCCACTTCCACCGCCTTGCTCCAAGCGTTCAGCTATATCGCCAATACGTATGTTTGAACCGACGCTTCCTATGGATAGTTCCTGTACCTTCAAGGCAGCGTAGGCTCTCACGCCACCTTGACCGATTGCACGTGAATGCTTTTCAATGTCAACTAACATTTCTTTTGCTGCCTGTAAGATTTCTACTTCAGTAGAGGCTTGACCAAATACGCTGTCCATCTTCAAGGCACGAAGGATGTTTTGAACGTCTTGGTCAGAAATTGTACGACCGCCAGTACCACCCTGAATTGCTGATGCCATAGTGTAGGCAACCATGAAACGATAGTAGTTACGAAGCGCAAGGTTCTTTACCGTTTCGTCGTTTGAACCCAAACCAGAAACCGACTCTTGAAACTGAGTCATGTTTTCTTGACGGGCGGCGCGTTCAGCGTCTAGGAACTTAGCTACTGTTTGGTAACCTCGCTCATTTGCAAGAGCAAGCATGTCTGCAGCGGGTAACTGATTATCTACAATGGACATAAAGGAAGTCTTACCGTTTCGGTCGTTTCCAAATATCGTGTTTTGTGCAGCGGTTACTGCCTGACTTTGATCGATAGAAACAAGCCCCGGAAGAATATTTTCCATACCCTGCTGAAATAAATGTACCGCGCCGTCAGCAGAAACATAAAACTGACCAAGAGATGTATTGATGTCAATAAATTGCCCATCTCTAGTATAGTAAGTTCCCATCATCTTGTCAATTACGCTGATTGCATTGGCTGCTGAGTCGGCTTGTTGAACACGAGACTTACGTTCCTTTGCAAAAAGAGCATCATTCTTACCAGTCATTTGCCTAAACAGTAACCTTGTTCTTGCAGGACCAAATCGTGGAGAAAAGGCTGAAATGACAGACATAGCTCCTTCAAAGTCCCCAGTAAAGGCGGTATTGAATGCCATTTTAATGTCACCTTCTACGGCTGCATTTGTAACTTTTCGCTCTGAACCTAATTTTAACATGTTTTGAAAGGATGTAAAAAATGGTGTGCTACCGGTGTCTTTTGTTTTTACAAGGTAGTCTACAAAGTCTAGCTTTGGTTGATCCTTTGCTATTACAACTTGCCCCTGTGGGCCTGTTTTAACAGACCCATTTGGGTTTCGTTCAAAATTAACTAACGTTTTAAACGCAAGTTTAGCATCTTCTATTTCTCTTTCTGTTTGATTCGGTGCTAGCTGTGACATAACAAAGGCAACAGTGTTGTTGTACTTAGGATCAAAAGGAATAGCCACAGGTGCCTTAACAGCCAGAGCAGGTGCATCGGGAGAAGCTTTAGGGTCTAGTGCAGTTGCGGGAAGGTTTCGGGGTACTTTAGCAACCACTACTGATTGTGCGTTACCGTCTGGTGATATACTGTTTCTTTGTGTTAGTTCTCTAACTGTGTCTAGGTCGTCTAATCCGGCACGAACTTTTACAAAGTCTTCTAACTGTGGAATAGTAGACAGCACGGGAAAATTGGTTCGTACGTACGCTATTTGATCTGCAAGTAAAGTTACAGACGGAACCATCTCGTTAGTTGTAGGGTCTTTTACAGTGGTGTTATCTGCAACTAAGTTTACCGCGTAGTTTCGTATCTTTGTTATTCCGTCGTCGTCAAGACCTGCAGTAGTCCAGTCAGGAGTGCCGTCGGGTTTTCTGGGTAGGTTCTCTATCCAATTGCGGAATTTAGTTAGTTGTGTTTGGGGGGTCGCGCTACCCTTTGTGCTGATTACGAAATGTTGTTTCTTTCCCTCTTTATCTTTATGCTTGATATCAAAGAGAGAATCGGCTACGTCCATAGCACCCTTAGCTGCACTGGCAGATTGTATCCCGATATCAATTGTTTTACGCGCACCTGTTTCGTCTTTTTCATAGCCTACGACTGGTTCGTACTTTTTTGGGTCTTCTCTGTACACGTAAAGAGGTATGTCATGCTGCTTATCATCAATTCTTTCGCCGTTTTCGTCGAGCTTGTACACAGTAGCAAACTGCTTGGATTCTTTTTTAGTCTCTTCCTTGTCAGGAGTAAACCAACTTATTGATCCTGTTTTTATTTTACCGTCAGGAGTAAGACCTTCGTCGTCAGCTTGACCAAACTTTACGGCACCCTGATCTTTTACTGTCGCAACGTCCTCGCCGTATACAAACCGACCTTCTTTTGTTTGACCAACGATTATATTTCCAAGATCGTCTTTAGGTGCGGCTGCAGGAAACGTCTTTTTCTGTGTGGACAAAAACCCCGCATCTTTACCTAGTGCGCCTGAAGCAAAGTCTGGAGAAACTTTTACCTGACCCGGACGTTGCACGTTAGGATGTTTTGTTTCAAGTGCGGCTACCGTATTCGCATACACAGTTTGTGGCTGACCGTCTTTGCCTACGATTGTTCCCTGTGCAATAAATACGTCTTCAGGTGCTTTAGGACTTAAGTGTTCAGGAGCGTAGTTGTCTGTATACGTCTTACCCTTAAAGTTGCGAGCGCCGATTTGTCTCGCCTCCAAGTCATCCCAAGTACCAAATTGACCTACCCTGCTAACAACGGATTTTTCCAATTCGCTTTTTATGCCCTGTGTACCGTCTGGAAGTTGAAACAAGGGAAACGTCTGTTCATCTGGAGCTACCTCTTTGACTTCCCCAGTACCAAACTGACGATGCGTGACAGTGTAATTAGCAAAGTCTTTATCTAAGATGTTTAATTGTTGAATAGGGCCGGTCGGTGTCTTGCGACCATAAGGCGTGACACGGGCTTCTGCGGCGGCTTTTGCTTCAGCTTCTTGCTGCTTTTTAAGTTGAACAGCAGCAGCAGCATCTTCGCGCCTACCTTTTTGAAGAAATTTGGCAGCAGCGTACGCAGCAATGATCAATGGATCAGCCATATTACATGTCTCCCATAGCTAAAAAGGATTGAGCATCACGGGTCGGTTCTGGTTTTGGCTCTATCTGTCTATCCTCACGACGACTCATCTGCTCTACTTCCATCCGCTCTTCGTAATTAAGTTGTTCATTCATTGCTTCAAACAGTTCAGGATTTCGTTGCTTCATAATACGGAAGAATGAAACGTCATCGACTGAGCCTTCTTTTATGCCGTTTTCTTCTTTGTCGTCTACCATAAAACGCGGCTCGAAACCTTCTTCAAGAGCTTCGCGGTACAAGTATATAGCAATGCTAGGTTTGATAAGTTCGGCTACGTCTGGTGTGTACGCTCCCGACATAAAGCCTTTGAATGCAATCTGAGAAACCAACTCTTGTATGGTGATACCCGCAACCATCATCCGCATGATGTCCTTGCGACGGGTTGGGTCTTCAAGTCTATCTAAAACAGAATCCAAAGCTTCGTCAGGGGTAGCAAACTTAGGGGGTCTTTCCCAAGCCCACTTTCCGGGTTCGTCAGTCAACGAGTGTCCGGGGGGTGCTGCCATCGGGGTGATTTTGTCTAGGGGTTCTGCCATAGCTGGTACCTTTACTTTGAGAATTTTCTAGATAAAGTTGTTTTCGGCGTTGCAGCACTTGGTAGGGCTATTGTCTGTCGTCTAGAAATATTCGGAACAGGAATAGGAGCCGCACCGGACATGCGTAAAATCTTTTGTGTCACACGAGCATCCTGAATAGCACGAGAAATCCGGTCTGTGTTTCCTAAAGGTAACATCTGTGCAGAGCCAGCTTTATCTATTCTGCCTGCTGCTAAAGAAGTCTGTGTACCCTGCAAGCCTTGTGGTTTAAACATGGACTGTTTCATATCACCCGGACCCTGCATAACGGCAGAAGCTAGGTTTCCCGCAGCCGCTCCTATATCGTCACTTCCAAAATTAAAGAAGTCTCCAATATCAGATAGAAAACTCTGCCCCCCTTTAGGAAGTGAACTGTATAGGTAGTTCACGCCTGTTGAAACGGCACCGCCTATTAGCTTGCCTGCAATTGCATTGGTTGCCATACTTAAAAAGCTACTCATACTTGTATCCTATCTAGTTTCTTTAAATAGCGTCGAAGATTGAATCTATTGTTCGTGTGATTAAAAAGTCTTCGAACTGATCCTCATACAGAGACGAGTTAGCATCTATAGATGCAGCCTGCATAGCCGCATTGTGCGCTCTTGCCCTATCGTTTTCAGAATTTTGCATAGCCCACGACGCTTGATCTCTATACATCTGCCACAAATTATTTAGTGAGTTTTGATTCAAACTAAGAAGCGTCTGCACATTCTGTTGGTTAGCTGCATTTTGTGCCGAAGTATTAGCAGTGTTAATATTTCTACGCCAAGCTACGTTACTTTGATCTATCGTAGACTGCATGTTTGCATTGAATTGTTGGCGAGAAGCTTCCATAGACGCATTGAATTGTTCCGCTGCACTTATCTGATTTACATTAAACTGATCAATTGATGCTGCACGGTTCATATTAGCAGATTCAACCTGCGACCCTAATTCAGCAAAGAACATGTCTACTTCGTTGCTAGATTTTGCATTAAACTGAAGAGCAGCATTTTCTGCAGCCATGTCAGAAAGTTTCATCTGTACTGCCGACTGATAATTTATTGTTTCAGCAGCTTGTCTGTTTGTTAGATTTTGTGTGTCGATTGAAAGAAACGTTTTGGCATTCTGCACTGCTGCAGTCTGTCGGTTGTTTAAGTTTGCCATGTCCATGTTGGCAACGGCAACAGCGTTTTGTAATTCTGCCTGTTGTCTATTGTTCAAGTTTGCAAGCTGTAGAGTGGCGTACTTGTCGGCATCTTGCTTGGCAATTTCAATACCTGATTCGGTTACAGCCTGTACCATTGCTGCTGCAGCCATCGAACTCGAACCCAAGCCCCGTTGTTGCATAATGGCACTAACTTTACGGACTTGAGGAGAAGCCCACGGGGGAAGTGGTTGACCTGCTTGGATGGAACTCATCAACTGACTCATTTGATACTGAGTAGTTGCTTGTGGGTCCATTGTTGCAGTTTGTGCTGCTGCAATTGCTCCCGGTGAAAGTGTACCCTGTGCAGCGTTTACAAGGGACTGAGGGTTTACTGTTCCCTGCGCGGCTTGCATGTCTGTTGGCTGGGTAACCGTAGCAGCTGAATATGTATTTGCCGCTTGTTTTGTAGGAGCGGTCTGATCGTACATTGAAGAATCTAAAGCGGCTGGTACAGGGGCAGTAACTGTCGCCATTTTTACGTTGTTATCTGTTAACAACTCATCTGCTTGTTCCGTCAAAAGTTTAGGAACAATTTTTTGTTCGGGCTTTAACTGAGTTTGCGTTGACTGATCAATCTGACCTTGTAAAATGGTCTGTGACAGGTCTGCACCGTCAATTCCACCGTCGTCAGTGTCACCCTCAGTATCACCGTCGCCAGTACCATCGTCCCCAGCATCGTCCCCGTCTTCAATTACAGTATCTACATCAGTATTTTCACCGCCGCCGCCGCCGCCACCGCCGTAGTCCGGCCCACTAGCCGTTGGTAAGTAACCCGGACCCGCATCTTGAACGGCTGAAGCAAGGTCACTAGACCCCGCTTGTCTATTTGCTACAGTGTCTTCACTAGAGCCTATGTATATTCTTTTATACTCTTGTTCCTGCGCCCCAGTCATCCCTCCGTCAACAGGCACAGTGTAAAAAGTTGGAAAGGTAGCATCACCATCAAAAGCAGGAATGCCCATCGGACCCGGCTTACCCGAACCGCCATGCGCCTTTAGTAATTTAGCTTCTTCAGGGGTAATGTAAGCAAGAATGTGGTCTTGGCCTTTAATTACCGTTTTACGCGGTGGTGATTTTTTACTTGCCATTACCTACCCTCTACCTTTTATCCAAAGCTTTGTCTAGCTTGTCTTCTACACGGTGTAGTGCTTCCATAACCCGACTCATGTCTTCCCTAACTTCACTACGAGTGACATACTCCTCACGAGTACGGTTGAGAAGAATCTCTATGCGCTTTTGTTCTTTTGTCATGCCGGAAAGAAACCACGCACCCCCCATAACAACTATACCGATTAGGGTGTCAATTATATGTACTAAATCCATTTAGGGCTATTCCTAGTTAATTTTACTGTATTTATAACGAAAAAGCAAGTTTTATTTTAGATTGTGTCAGGCCAGTCGTTAATCGGGGCATTTCCAGTTGGGTTGCCATCGCTGTCCACAGGCACATCGTATAAGGCCATGAACGCATCAAGGTCACTTGCATTGGTAATAGATGTACCGATACTATTGCTGGCAGTGCGAACAGCCGCCCTGTAATTTGTAACTGTTGATGGGACAGAGTAAGACTCAACTTCTGTTGCTTTGATAACCTGCCAATCGTAGGGTGCAAGTTGCGCTGCCGCTTGAGTTTTGGCTGTGGCTATAGCTACGTTTTTAAGACCAAGTGTTTTGCCTTGTTGCCCTGTTGTTAGGTCGTTTACAGCATTACCCTTCTCATCAACCCATAGTGTATCTGTTAGGCTTTTTGGTATGAGTGTGCCATCGGCCTCACGACCCCAATAGAAACGATTGTCAAAAGCCGCTTCACTTGCCGGTGGGTCCTCCCAAGTAATACCAATAGAAGCTTTTGCACTGTCGCTATAACGCATCCAAACTTTAGGATACTTTGTACCGTTAGTTCCAGTAAACTCTTTGCCCTCTCTGAGCGTAGTTCCATTGTATTTCCACGGCATCTTAGTTTCTCCTATCGGGCATTAGCAAATTTAAACGGCTGTTCGGCAAAAGCAAGGTACACGTATTTTACAGTTGAACTATTTATATAAGCACCTGCATTTCTTACTTTGAATCCGTTAGAAACAAAATCCATTGTATCTGTAGCGGCTACCGCATAATTTTCATTAGGTATTAGATATTCTCTAACGGGGTTATCTGTATCACGTTTATTATCATACATTGACCAGTTGTTTCCAGCCGTTATTGATTTCAGCAAAACAAAAGATGGCTTGAACCCTGTGTGGACAAACGGAAAGGTTGACCCACCCCCAGTGTAACTTCCCGCCTTGCTGAATCCCTCGACACTAGCGAAACAATAAGCTATGTAATTTTCACCATCAGCATTTACTGTGTGGTCTGTACCTACTGTAAAAACGCTGTCTGTAGGGGCTGTATCATTCCACCAAT
>Ga0209535_1001596_pt1 | contig 15355 bp, 20 predicted proteins | sample LinPmetageLP28_FD_184041 | JGI IMG/M metagenome (GOLD analysis project Ga0209535, IMG submission 184041) | Marine viral communities from the Pacific Ocean - LP-28 (SPAdes) (version 2) | ecosystem: Environmental > Aquatic > Marine > Oceanic | place: Pacific Ocean | collected 2009-08-22 | reverse complement strand
ACTTGCTATCTTTGCACCTGCTCCTGCAGGTACACCTATCTGAACTAGAGCTTGTAATATTTTACCAGATGCTCTTGCTTCAGCTGTTTCTTCAAATATATTTATAGTATCAAATGCAGATTCTACTTTAGCTGCAGCGTTATTAGTCATACCTGAGAAGTCTAAAAGTTCTGCGCCTAATGAAACAAAACCTTCCGGTATTTTAATAATACCTGAGGCTATACCAGCTAATGCTGATTCTAATGATGATATTTCATTATTGCCTTCAGCGCCAGAATAAGCTTCATTAATGTCGTTTATCTGACCTGGTTTGCTTTCTTTTTTGCCTGTAGGATTTAAAGCTTCTAGGATCGGATCGTATGCCATACGCTTAACCTCCTATCGGTATTTCTTTAATTACTTCACCTGTACCTATGTTATACACGATTATTATATTTTTTTCTGGATCTCTTTCATATATAAAATTTTCTTGGTCAGGTCTAAAATAAATTGTACCTGGTATCATTCGATCTGTTAGATATTCTTCTGTATTTCCTTTAATATTATGTGGCATGTAAGAAATATTTTTACCTTTAAAAGCATCTATTGTAGGTAATTGTCTTCTTGTTATTGCATCAAAAGTTGCAGTAACATAAGGTTTCAATTGTTTTAAATCTTTTTTATATCCTTTAGTTTCTTTTGAACGTTCTAAAAATAATCTATCACGTAAATTTTGAGGAGAAAATTCTTTTTGAAGATTATCTCTTCCTTTAGCTTTAGCTATATCTATAGCTTGCTGACCTTTAATACCTAATATAGCTCCTTGTAATCCGATTGATTTTTCTTGTTGAGCTTTTTTATCTAATGATGCAAAATAATTTTGCATAGGATCCTTAGTTGAACCTACAATTTCTTGTAATTTAGTTCCTCCAGCTGATTCTCCGCCAATTAATTTTTCACCTGATTCTAATAAAAATCTTGTAAGAGCATCTGGACCTGTACTAGGACCTGCTGTAGCAGCTCTCATAACATTTTTATAATCTTCTACTCTTCCAGCTAATGAATAGTTTTGTCTAGGTTTGATACCCGTCATGATACCTTCCATAACTTCTCCGCCTTTTCTAAACATTGGTCTTTTTAATATTCTACTCATTAACTAGTAATACCTCTTATATTTATAGAAGGAGCTGCTGGCGGATTAATTAATCTGTAAATACCTGCCAACGTTGATGCAGTTCCTAAACCTGTTGCTAATGGTGATGGTGTAGCTGCTGGTGGTAAAATGTTTTCTCTACCAGGGTATCCTGCAATTAATTGTGTAACACCAGAACCAAATTGTTGCGCTGCTTCTAATGGTTGTAATGCTTGTCTAGATGCTAATTGTTGTTGAGCTGTTAAACCTTGTTGTGCTCTCGCCGCTTGCTGCGCGCCTAAACCTGTTAGTGCAGAGATCTGTTGACCTAGTAATGCAGGTGATTGTTGTGCTAAAGTTAAATTTCTTGAAAAATCTTGTTGCGCTAAATTTTGTGCTTGTGTAAAACCTTGTCCTAATAATTGAGCTTGTAATGCGGCTCTATTTCTATCACTTGCTGATTGATACTCGGCTCTTTGTACACCTTCTCGTCCTCCACCAAATGCTCCGGCTTGTATAGCTTGATTTGCTAATGCAGGTAAACCTTTAGCAGCTTGTACGTCAAATTCTTGTAATGTTGTATCAATAATATCTTGTTGATACGGTGACATGTAAGATTGATAAGCTGTAGGGCCTCTTAAATTTTGTGCTTGTGTTAAAAAAGGTTGAAAGCTACCTAAACCAGATGCTAATCCCTCTGCTTGTGTAGTTAATGCACCAGGTCCAGCAACAAATTGTGGACCCATAATCTTAGAAAGATCTGTGGTTTTAAAACCACCAATTGCTTTTGTAAGATCGTCTAAATATGTTTTTCCACCAGCTTCAATAAATTCTGCAGGTGCTGTTCTTACTACTTCTGCCATTATACTGTTCCACCTTCTTCTAACATTTTCATTTGATCGTACATTCTTTGAGCGCCTAGTTCAACGTCTCCGTCTCCCATACCTCTTACAGCGTCTGCTGTAAATACAAATTCATTATTAGATAACATCGCTGGGATATCATCTTCTTTTTCTTTTATCCCAACTGGTGGTATAAATCCACCATTATCTCTTAAATCTAGTTCTTGTACACCTTTAGGGTTTTGTCTTACAGGTAGACCCTCGATGCCCGCTGCTTGCATAGCATTCTGGCTTGCAGTGTCACCTAATGCGTAATTCATTCTACCACCCATAGCTGCTAAACCTCTTCCTTCTGGTTTCATCTTACTCATCTCTGGAACTACTTCCATTAAAAATTCATCAAAGTCCATATCTATAGGTATTTGTTTATTTTTTTTCATCTGTAAAAACATATTGTAAGTATCAGACATTGCATCATCATAACCATAACTTGCCATTTCTTTATTTGGTAATGCAGGTCCAATTGGTTTTGGTCCAAAAGGATTTACAGGTGCTGTTGGGTCACCTAAAGGAAATTCATCATCACCTCCTTCAGCAAAACCTACTCTACCACCTACAGCGTACTCTGATGTGTTTGTTGTAACAAATTCTGTTATTTCCTCTTCGGATGCATTTGGATTTAAATTTGTATAGTATTGTCTTAAATATGTTGATGGATCTCTAGCTAATTCTTCTTCAGCTTGTTCCTCTGTCATACCAAGTGTTTGTGTTAAAAAAGTAGATACTAATCCTAATGTTGCTAGTTTACCTAAGTTGCCCATTCCTTTACCACCTCCACCTATACCTACAGCTGCACCTAACTTACTAAATAAACCTGGTCCTCTTGTAACAGCTTGTCCTGAAAACTCATCATACAAAGGAGCACCACCAAAAAAATTTGCAATACCAGTTTTAGCTCCTTGTAAAAAAGGTGCAAAACCTCCTTGAGCTTTAATTCCGATACCTGGAGCATAATAAGCTCCTGCAGCTAACAACGCAGCTTTACCTACATCAGAGCTTGCAATCTTACCAACAGTCTTACCAACTTTCTTAACGGCTTTTTTAATACCACCAAATATAGCAGGTTCTCTAGGTACGACATCCATGATGCCACCACCCATTCGTAATTGTCTCTCCATCTGTCCTCTTGATATTGTCATAATTTAGCTAAATTGTTAAGGCAGGCTTTATATCCTGTAACGTCCTTTTTACTTTGTTTTTGGAAATAAATCAAGACTAGGCATTATAACTGTTACGTCTCTTTTAATGTCCTTTTCTGAGACTCCTTTTGTCTTCCATTCTTGATCGTTCGCATATACTTCACCTGTTTTTAGGTTAGATATAGTTGTTATAATTTTCTCTGGTTTTAGTTCTAACATTATGTCACTACCTCTCTTGGCTGTATTTGTAATATAGAAGCTATGACGTGCAGCTCGTTCGCGTCACTAGCTTGTACCTTTAATATCTCACTTTCCTCTACTACAAGGGGATGAGTTAAAAGTTCTGTTGTTGTATTAGATGCCACAGATTTAGTTTTAAATAAACTAAATACATTGCCAGAAGCGTCTGTTAAAGTAACATCAATATTGCAAGCAGATCCAGCATCATTTGATACTAGTATTGATTTTACCAAAGCAACATTAGCTGAGGGCGTTGTGTATAAAGTTGTATTGTCTGTTGTTGTTAGATCTAATTTTGCGTTTACGAAACTATTTGACATTAATTTAAAAAGAAGTTTTGTGCGTCAACTTCATCCTTTAGTTCTTGTTGATACGTTGTATTTAATTTTTGTATAATACCGTCAAGATCTCTCACCTGTGCATCAGCAACATCTTGACTGTATACTTTAGCGGGTCTTGTTAGTATTTGTACTATCTTTGCCATTATCTTCTTCCATCTGGTTGTATATCTAATCTAAATCCACCAAGTTTCCAATTTTGAGCTGCTGCCGTGTTTGCTATTTTTAATGATACCGCTCTTGCTCTAGCTCGCGTATCAACTTTAGTTGTTGACGAAGTAATTGTAAAAGGACCAAGAGCAGAACTAGCTTGACTACTATTTGAATAATTTCTTAATTGCAATGTAACTTGAGTATTACCTGTTTGAGATACAAAATCAGGAATAAATCTTCTAATTTTTGCAAAGAATTCACCATCACCACCTTGACTAATATCAAAGTCTCCAGATTCTATGTTAGAAATTATAGCAGTTGTAGCAGTAGATGTTACTTGATCTGTGCCAGTTTCGTGTTCGTAATAAATTGTACATCCATCTGTATTTCCAACAACGTCATAAGAAGTATTTGATCCAGCATCATAATCAGTAGCATGAGGTAATCCAAATACTGCTGAGTCTTGCCACGTTGTTCTATCTAATGTTCCTGTTGTCCATATTGGTCTTTCCGGTGAAGATTCAAAATAATTAAACGTTACTACTTTATTGACAACTGTTGAACCTGAAGAACAATAGAACCAATTAATTTCACCAAACAAATTATTTAATCCTGCATTTACAAGTTGATTAGCTGTTGTGTTTAAATCATTAAAAACAAAATCTTCTACTAGACAAGGTAATGATTGAAGAGCACCAGCATATCTAAAAAAACCATTCTCTGAAAACCAGTATGCAGCTCCATCTACTTCTACCGCAGCATTTTGTCCTATCAATCCACAGTTTGTACCTACCTGTGCAAAACCAAATGTAAATGGTGGACCAATAAAACGCATAGTAAACAACGCTGTGTCCGTCCAAATGTAAATAGCATCACGACCTCTAACCGCTCCCATAATTCTTGAACCATCTGCAAGTCTCTGTGTACCTGCCGTGTTTGTTGCTGTTGGAGTATAAGTATTAATATCTTCTTGATTAGAAAATCTAATAAACATTTGATCTTGAGTGCTTGGTATTCCTATTGTTGTTTCTGTTCCAAAGAATACTAAGTGTCTATCTGGAGTAGATACAATCATGTCTCTTGATGCAGTTGGCGCTCCGGTAATAATTGTAGACCTTGTTGCAGTTGCATTAGATGCATCTGCGTTCCATTCAAAAACTTGTTTGTTGTGTATAAGAGCAATAATTTTATTACCAAAATTATCAATAGACCAAAGGCCTGGATCAATAGTTAAGTCACCTGATGCAGCCTCGCCCCACGCTACGAAATCAGAAGTATTTGTAATAGTATCTCCATCAGAATGTGATGCTGCAGTTGTGTTTCTAACGCCTCTTGTTACTCCTGTTAAAGTGTTTGTAGATATACCCGTGTAAGACATTTCTTCTGTGCCTATTTTTATAAAATTTGTTCCTGTTGATGGAAAGTTTGTTGCGCTTGTTAAAACTATAGTTGTTGTAGATGAGTTAATGGCTCCATCTAAAGTTGTTGTTTGTGGGTTAGCTACTGTACCACTGTATTGTCCTAAGCCCCAACCAAATCCAGGTAATTGTTCTGCAGGTCCTACTGGATAATAAATTTGAACTCTAATACCTCCAGATGTTGTAGCACCTGAACCAGACTCATTTGATGCCATTGTTATAGTTATTGTAAGATTGGTTGGCGCAGTTGTTACCATAAATTTTTTATCATCAAAATCAGACGCAGAATAATTAGATCCAGTTATAGCTGTAAAATTATCCAATAAAATAATATCACCAGGAGAAAGACCATGACCTGTAGAAAAAGTTATTGTTACAGTTGGTGATCCATTTGTAGTGCTAAAAGCATTAGTTAAAGTTGTTGTAGATTTAATGGGATGTATGTCATAAAAAACACCACCTGAGTAAGCGTACAATATTCTATTTGTTCCTATAATAGAATATTTAACACCTTGACTATTAACAATATGATGCATAGCTCTAGCAGCTCCAGTAAGCTTGTTCTCACCTAACTGTGACCAACCACCTATTTTTTCAGGTGTGCCATATCTAAATCTAACATTGTCACCACCTACCCACTGACCTCTTGCTTGGGTTTCTGTGATTTGTTTATTGAAGCCTGGTAAGAATTGTACTTTTTGTAATGCCATAATATACCATTATACTAATTTTTGGCTAAAAATATAGTCCATTCTAGATCTGAGATCAAATCATTTATGTAGACTTTAGTGAGTTTATTTTTATTTATGTATAGATGAAGTTCTTTTAAATCTAAAATAACCCATTTATGTTCCATTTCTAAAACCATTTTATCTGCCCCACTATCTGTACTACCTTTTTGAGCAGATGTCCCATCAGATAATTTTATCATATCTCTAACATCAAATTTATAAAAAGAATTTTGACCCTCTATAATACCTGCAATATTCCAAGATAATTTTTTCTTGGGTCTCTCTATTTGATTAAGATATTTTGAAAATTTCTCTACTATCTTCATTACATTTTAAATCCTTCTTTTAAATGATTCCAAGAATCATTATAAAAAGGCCAAGTTAGATCTAAGTTATCTTGATTATTATTTAATGTATGTAAAGTTTTATTCCATATTTCATTATTTTTTAAGTGTTTGTCAGTTGATTTCTTTACGTCTTTCCAAAACTTAGTTTTATAAATAGAACCTTGATTGTAAACATAACAAATAAAATTTTCATATTGTTTAGCTTTTACATCTAAGACTTCATTGACTGTTTCTTGATCAATTTGTTTATTAATGTAATCATAAAAAAACTTGTTTAAACCATCATAATACACTCCCGATAATGCTTCCATAGGCTCATAAAAAATAGCCCTATTTCCATTTTTAATTATTCTACCTTCTAAAAATTTTTTAGCTCTGTAAGGTTTAAAATTAAAATCTCTTAAATCTTTCTTAGTTTTATTTGATTTAAATATTTGATTAATCTCATTCACGGCTTCTTGTTCTGATGTTATTTTATCGTTGAATAAATATCCCCATCCTTGTCTATGTGTTAAGGGTATACCAAACATCCAACCATTTTTATGTGCATAATGATAAGTGTAATCCCAATTACCTGGTTCAGGTATTAAATTAACAAACGCTCTGTTGATAGGAAGTGAAGTAATCATATGATAGTCAGAATAATCTTCAGGATATCCTCGACAATCAATCACGTAATCGTATGTTTTTTTACCTTTATTAAATAATATAGTAACTTCTTTATCGTCCTGTTTTATTTCTTTTATATCTTTGTTTAATATTTTAAATCTTTTTCCATAAATTTTTTTAGCTCTATCAAACATCTTCTCTGACAAAGCAAAATTATCAAAATGCATCGCATAGTTTGTTGGTAAGATAGGACTAATAAATTCTTTCTTTCTCCAATTTTTATAAAGCACTCCTAATTTTACAGTTGAACTTAATTCATCAGAATTAATAAATACGTTAAATTTAACAGAATGGTACAACAAGTGAGGTAGTTGAACATTACTACTCTCTCCTATACCTAGGATTTTTTTATTAGGATTGTAGATACAGGTAATTTCTGAATTATCTAAATATCTTAAGAAGTGTAGAACTGACATAACTCCTACCGTGCCTGTTCCTAAAACAGCTATTTTCATTTAATTTTACCTTCGTGTTTACAAAAAGAATAATAACCCGTTATAATACTTCTTTCTTTTTTTAAGTCAATTTGCCCTCTGTGAGTATGTGTAAAATAAGCAGGGAAAATACATACTCTACCAATTTTACTTTCTATTATTTTTTTACTTCTATAAAACTCTGTACCGCATTTATTGTTTGTTAAATAAATTTGTAAACCTAATACTCTGTAAGGAGTTGGCAAACCAACTTCTGAATGATAATTTTTAAAACTTTGTCCTTTCTTAAAAAATTTAAACCTTAAAGAATCTAAAGCCCAAAGCGAAGGAGTTAAATTTATTTCAGGGTAAGTTTTAATATAAACATTAATTACTTTTGAAAGCCTATCTAAAAATTTAAATTCTTTAATTAAAATATCACTATAATAATAATCTATTATATTATGTAATTTTAAATTTTTTTTGTAAGTTTTTATTAATCTTTTACATTCTTCTAAATTAAATACATTATCTTTTGTAAGTATAAAATCACTGTTCATATAGATCTTTATTTTTCACTGTTTTTTCTTTCTTTTTATCTATTGTTTTTTATTTATTTTATGTTATAAATTCTTATAATATTATAAAGAAATAAACAATGCTACTAAAAAACTATTTTTATTATTTTAAAAAAGCTTTTTCTAAAAAATTTTGTGAAGATGTCATTCAGTTAGGTGAGTCTAAACAAAGAAAAATTGCGTTAGTAGGGGGTGGATCTCAAAGAGATGAAGTAAGATTTCCATTAGATAAAAGTGAATTAAAAAATCTAAGAAAAACTAGAGATTCAAATATAAGTTGGCTTTCGGAACCTTGGGTTTATAAAAGAATATTACCATATATACACGAAGCAAATAAAAGAGCTGGATGGAATTTTGAATGGCAAAGTCCAGAAGCTTGTCAATTTACAAAATATGACAAGGGTCAATATTATGATTGGCATTGTGATAGTAATCCAGAACCGTACAAGAATGGAAGTCAAAAAGGTAAGATAAGAAAATTATCTGTAACTATTTCATTAAGTGATTCAAGTAAATATAAAGGTGGTAATTTGCAATTTGCATATAGAAATAAAATGCCTACAAAAAAAGAAAAAATATACACTTGCAAAGAAATATTAGAACAAGGGTCTATTATAATTTTTCCAAGTTTTGTTTGGCACAAAGTTTCTCCTGTCACTAAAGGAACTAGATATTCATTGGTTGTTTGGAATGTAGGAGAACCTTTTAGATAAAATGCTCTCACTATCTTTTATATCTTTTTTTACTACATTAATTTATTCTACAGTCCATAAAGACTGGTTGAAGAAAAATAAATCTTTCTTCAATAAAAAAGAATTTGAACAACAGTTAATTAAAGCTTCCTCACATATTTTAGAAAACATGGGGTATGATTTAAAAGAACATAAAGTAAAGATTTCTTCTTCAATAAAACAATCCCATATTCATTGTTTATTCTTTTTAAAATGCCCCGATAAAAGTCCTCTTTTAATTTTTGAGGACCCTAGAACTAACCATAAAAAACTACCATTAAAAGATAGAATTTTAAATACACCTGGTTTAGATGAAGTAATATATAAACCTGTTGAAGGAAGCTTGATTTTTTTTCCATCTTATTTAAAATGGAAAATAAAAGAAAATAAAAAATTAAAATACATAAAAAAAGAAATGGTTTGCAAGAAATGAGTTTTAAGAAAAATAAATTTTTAATTGAAAAAAATGTATTAGCCCCTGACGTAGCGCAATTCATTTATGAATATCTTTTGTTAAAAAGAAAAACAGCAGATACTTTTTTTAAAACAGATTATATTCCGTTAAATTCCCCTGAATGGGGAACTTGGAAAGATAAACAAGTTCCTAATACCTATTCTATGTATGGAGATATATTAATGGAAGTTTTACTAGCAAAAATACTTCCCTTTATGGAAAAGAAAACTAAATTAAAATTAAGTCCCAATTATTCTTATGCAAGAATTTACAAAAAAGGAGATGTCTTAGAAAGACATAAAGACAGATTTAGTTGTGAAATATCTACAACATTAAACCTTGGTGGTGATTCATGGCCTATACATTTAGAGCCAAAGAAAAATGTAGGTATACCTGATGGTAAAAAGATAACAGTATCCAGCCAAAACAAAGGGGTAACAGTTAATTTAAAACCTGGTGATATGTTGATATATAGAGGTTGTGAATTAGAACATTGGAGAGAAAAGTTTATTGGAGAAAATTGTGCACAAGTATTTTTACACTATAATAATTTATCCAATAAAAAAGCAAAAAATAATTTATTTGATAGTAGGGTTCATTTAGGATTACCTAGATTAGATGAATTTATGAGAAAAATATAAGGAGAAAAAATGTCTAAAGATGAAATAATTAAAGAACTAGAAGATAAGTATCAAATGGAAAAAATGGTTAAAATCTCAGAAAGAGAATTAAATAAAACTTTAACTGAAGATAATGAAAAATTAAAACTTCATATTGAAACTATTGTAAAAATTAATGAAGAATTTTCTGATAGAATTATACGGCTGAAAGAAAAAATTAAAAAATTAACTGCGTAAGATCCAATTTTGTTGTTCTTCGTTCCAGCTATAAGGATCAGGCTGTCTTGATCTTTCCGGATCATTATCAGATATTGTATAAGTAACTGGTGTTGCTACAGGTGCTTCCCATTGACAAGTTGTTTCATTAAGAGTCCAACTATCAAAAGGTTTTGGTGAAATAAAAGCATCTCTGCTTTCATCATAAGTAAAACCCATGACTGCAGGGTTTTTTCTAATATTTCCTCCAGTTTTACAAGTTTCAATCCAACGGTAATCTAAATTAGATAGTTTAAGATCTTCTACATTTTCAGCAGTCACTATTCTTTGTACTATATTTATTGTGTTTATTTCAGCAAAATATTTTTTCATAATTATGCGATTGTTAAAGTCCCTGTTACTGTAAATGTACAAATAGTATCACCTGATGAAGGCTCTGTTGTTTTAGTATTTGTTCCTGGTGAAACTGTTATTAAAGGTGCTGAAGCACTTGGTGTTCTTAAAATTATAACACCGTCTCCTCCATCTCCTGCTACTCGAGCAGGAATAGGAGGTGCTGCTCCTCCGCCGCCACCGCCGCCAAGGCCATCCGTTCCTTTAGAATTTGTTGCTGGTCCAGTAGATCCTCCGGGACCTCCGCCGCCTGGGCCTCCAGTACCGCCTGGATCTTGAGGAGGGCCATCCCAAGAATCGCCTCCGCCACCACCAGCAAAAGTAGTTCCTCCTGGATAAGCAGGAGCAATTGTATTTGGGGCTCCGTTGCCTCCGGGACCTCCTGGTCCTGCATAATAAGGAGGGCCACTAACATTACCAGCCGATCCAGCGCCACCTCCGCCACCGCCTGATGGAACGTAAGGGTGTGATCCACCGAAAGCTCTATTTGGTGGGCCACCATTATTTCCTTGAGGGGGAGAAGTTGGGGGAGTATTTCCTTGACCCCTACCACCTGGTAAAAAAGGCGAGCTGTCAAATGGTGGATCTGATAAACTTGCTCCACCTCCCGAACCTCCAGGTATTACCGACCATTCAGGATTATTGGGCGAACCATAATCACCGCCCATTCCTCCGCCGCCACCTGTTGATGTTATTGTAAAATTGTCTCCAGTTATTACAGAATTATTACCCCTAGTACCTACTCCAGGAGGATAGGCTACTGATCCACCTGTTCCAGTTGTTATAGTGTTATTCCCTGTAACAAATTCAATCTTAGTTCCTCCTGGAAAAGAAGTTCTAAATCCGCCTCCGCCGCCGCCACCTGCTCCGTAACCTTGGGTTCCTCCGGATCCACCTCCAGCGACAACTAAATAATCAAAAGAAACTATATTTTTTTTGCCTCCTGTTTGTCCGAAGCCTCTTGAAGATGCTGCTCCACGTGATCCTATGATTGGCATACTCTGTTTCCTTTCGTTTTATTAACCATTGTTACGCAAACTGTGTTTGTGATGCTAAAGTTGTAAATGCTGCGTCTCCAGTTTTAAAAATAGTATAAACATAAGCATCTATGGAGTTTGCGTTCCCAGCTGAAGGTGCTGCTCCACCTTGCCATTCAGGTGTTTTTGAAACTCCATCGATTGTAAAAGCGTTATTGTAATAAGGTGATCCTGTGCATGTTACTAAGAAAGCAACAGTAATTGATTCACCTGTATCCATAATATTGTTTAATGTAGTTGAACCATCTCCTCTAATATTGACTGTAAAATTTCCTGTTGCTGCAGATGTAAAATATAAAACTGCTTGTGTTCTAACATCATAGTTAATTGTTCCAGTTGCTGCTGTTGCAGATACTGTAGCTTTTTCAGTTAAGTTTTGAATAGCACCAGCGCCTAGAATTACTCTTCCAGTTCCTTTTGGAGTGATGTTAAGATCAACATTTGTTTCTCCACTTGATCCAAGAATTGGACCATTACCTGTTGCTGCATTTGTAACTTCTAATTCATTTACTGCTGATGAAGTTGTTTGAAATATTATTTGTTCCAGACCATTTGCATCTGCAATAAAACCGGCGTCTGCAATTTTTGGAGCTGTTAAAGTTTTGTTTGTTAAAGTTTGTGTTCCACCTGTAGTAACATTACCATTTGGTAAAGTATAAATATCTGGATTAGTTCCATCGTTTGCAGTTGCAAATACAACAGCATCACCTTTATCAGTTGATGAAAAAGTAAGTGAATCACCACTTCCTGATGTATATTTAAATTGTACTGTGTAAGCACCTGATGTTGAATTTCTTAAATAATAAAATGTTTGAACATCTAATGGAATAGTTACGATTTGGTTTCCTGTAATTGAACCTGTAAACTCAATCATTCTATGAGATAGAACTGCACCAGTTGATCCATCAGATACAGATAAAGCTGTAGTCTGTGCGCCACCTGCTATTGATTGAGCAGAAAATCCGCCAACAATTTGTTCAAAAATTTGTAAATTAGTATTAGTTTTAGTTCCCCACGTTCCAGCGTTTTCGCCAGTTGCTTGAAGTTCTACTCCGAGTGGTGTGTATGTTGATGCCATATTTTATCTCCTGTTATGCAGCGTCAGTATAACTTGTATTTGATCCTGTTGCAACATCTGTATACGAAGAATTTGAACCTGTGTCAACATTAGAGTATGCTTGAATTCCAAAGCCAGTAGCAGTGCCAAAAACAGCTACAGAAGCAGTTGCTTCTACTCCTGATATACCTAAAGCTGAATCAGTAACAGTAACTGATCCAACTGCCGAGGTTATTGATTGACCTGTTAAACCTTGCACAATAGCCAAAGGATCCACTGACCCACTAGATACAGTTATTTGTTGACCCGTTAAATTTACAACAGGACTTGATCCAATAGAAATACTACCAATATTAAAGGTTGCAGAAACACCTGTAACTCCTATTACATCTGCGATAGATAAAGAACCAACAGCTGATGTTGAAGCAATTCCAGTTAGTCCCATTACGTCTGCGGGAGATAAAGAACCAACAGATGCTGTTGAAACAACTCCAGTAATTGAAGCAGTAGCGTCAATTGTAAATGAAACAGAACCAATAGATGATGTTGAAGAAACACCTGTAATTCCAATTACATCTGCAGGATTTAAAACAAACTGTCCCCAACCTTGTTCTTCGCCCCAAGTGTCATCTCCCCATGCAGAACCAACACTAACACTTATTGTCATTGCGTCTGGCGCTGTTAATTCTACATTAAGTGAAGATTCTCCCCAGTTCTCATCTCCCCATGAATCTGATCCCCAACCTTTTTCATTAAAAGCTTCAACTTCACCAACTGATGATGTAATTGCACCCGGAGAAGTTAAAGATTGTGTTATCTCATTACTTCCCCAAGAATTTACATTCCAATTTAAAGCTCCCCAAGTATTAGAAGTTGGTGTATTTGCGGTTCCTCCCATTCCTGAGTGAACCCGACAATAATAATATAAAGTTGGTGCATCTGTTGCGACTACTATTTGAGTATAAGCTCCAGAAGAACCAGGAGTTCCATTAGTTGTAACTCCGGTAGTGTATTCACTTCCTTCGTTATGAGTTCCATCGCTTGTTGTTGAAAATCTTAATGGGTGTCCACCATTAGAAGAATCTGCTTGATCAAATTTATAAGTTCCATTTTCAGCTAAATAGAGAGTATCTTGTTGAACACCATCAATAGCATATTTATTACCTGAACCGGTGCTGACCACCGTTACTGTATATGTTCTAGTAACGGACATCCGTCGTTACTCCTAAGCTAATCTTATGATCGCGTTTGATGAATCTGCTGTTGGGAATTGAATTGTGAAAGTTCCGCTAGTTACAGTTTTATCACCACCGAATGCAATCACTACACAAGCAGGATCACCTGATGCTGAATCATTATAAATTATACATCCGTTAGCTGTAAATGATGCACTTGTGTAACTTACATCGTTAAAATCACAAACTGCTGTTGTACTTGATGCAACTGGTGTTACACTTGTAAGTGTTGCGCCCCCTGCACTGTAAGCAGAACCAGATGTGTTAGAAATTTCGTTTGTTGCACTATAAGCTGTTGTAGCTGCACCTAATGATGCAGAACTAGTATATAAAGCTATTTTAAAAGTGTTGCCACTTGACGCTGTGAAATTGTGAACTGCTTTTAAAAGTTCAACTTTAAAACTTGTGCAAACTGCTGATGTTATTGCCATAATAAAACTCCTTAAGGTGTTGTTGATGGTATTGTTATTCTAACAGCACCATCTGTGTAGTCATCTCTTCTTCTTCTGCCGATTTGTTCTACACCAAATTTATCTACTTCTTGTTTATACTTATTTTCATATAGTGTCAACATATCTGCTGGCCCTTTTAAGAAAGCATATGTCTCTGCTAAACAGCAATATAGTAAGCCATTTGGGAAGTTTAAACTGATATAATTAGTAGTATTATCTGAGGCCAAAGTAGCTGGCATCTTATTATAATGGACTCTAAACTTGTATGTTGTGTCAGGAACAGGCGCAAATATCATTCTCCCAGAATTAGTATCTCCGTCTCCAGTAGCAGCGCCAAACATAGCATAATATTTAGGTTGGCCTCTTTTTGACGATTCTGTAGATGAAACGTATTCTTGTAAATAAGTAACATCTTTTTTCTCTAAAAAAACGTTAGCCCCAGTAGTAGCTGAAGTTGAATCATAAACTTGTATTGCTCTAATAAATAAAGCTCCTCCTGGAGCATTTATTGTTTCTTGACCTGTAACTAAATTACCTATTTGTTGTTTTCTATCTGCATCAATAGGAACATCACGCATAATTCTGTATTGTGCGTTTAAAATAATATTTTCTAATTGATCAGCTGTTAAAACATTTGAGTCTACTTCTGTGTAGTTTCTGATTTGTGTAATTAAAGTGCTATAACTAATTCCTGCCATATTTAAGCCCTATCATTTATTGGTCCAATTGTACACTGTAAACCACCCTTAGTTTCTGTGCTAGTAGCAGAGTTTACTAATGTAACGTTCACACCATCAAATTGAGTAAGAGTAGCTGGTTGTCCTGTGTATGGAACGGATGTAGTGTTTAGGGATGCAACTTTATAAGAACCAAAAACTTTTGCATCATCAGCGTGAGAAGTAGCTTTTGTTTTAGCTGGAGACGTGCCTCTAAAAGGTGCGCTAGTTCCTCTTGTACATCCAGTTAATTGATTTGTAGATTTACCTGTATATTCAATAACTTCATTTACAAATAAACCTGAAGTCGAATCTACTTTTTCAATCATTATAAAACCTGTTGTTGGAAACTCTGATGCATCAGTTAAATCAATAGAAGTTGCAGAATTAGTTATTGCTCCATTT
>Ga0209535_1001595_pt1 | contig 15358 bp, 16 predicted proteins | sample LinPmetageLP28_FD_184041 | JGI IMG/M metagenome (GOLD analysis project Ga0209535, IMG submission 184041) | Marine viral communities from the Pacific Ocean - LP-28 (SPAdes) (version 2) | ecosystem: Environmental > Aquatic > Marine > Oceanic | place: Pacific Ocean | collected 2009-08-22 | reverse complement strand
AGGCAACGGTATAGTTTTATCTCAGACTCCTAGTACTAAAGGAATAAAGACTACAGGACCGCACATTGGTACAGGTGTAATAGGTCCTACAAAAGCACAAGATTATCTCCTAACATGGCCAAACTTGGTAACAAACATACCTGAACTAGAAGCAGAGGCACTAGGCATAGGAGTGAATGCGTCAGCACCACAGCCTGATTTTGTAACAAGAACATACCCATTAGCAATAGGTGTAGAAGGAAAAATATATCCCTCGTTTGCTATAGAGATGTTAAGAGTGCAAACAGGTAAACCAAGTTATATTATTAAAACAAGCGAAATAGGTATTAACGAATTTGCTGTACCGCCATTTGAACCTATAGTTACATTACCAAAAGGTGACGCATATATACGTTACAACAACACCTTTGAGGAAGTAGAATATACTGATATAAACAGTTTACCAAATATGGGCGGAAAGTTTGTTATAGTAGGAGTTACAGCAGAAGGTATTGCAAATCCTGTGCCTACTCCAAGAGGCAACCTCTATCCACAGCATATACAAGCACACATGCTACAAAACTTTATAGATGGTAGTAACATCACCCGTAACCAGTTATCGTCGCTTATAGAACTTCTGTGTGCGTTGTGTGGCATGATTTTAATAGCCTTAGCGGTGTATAAGTTACCTTTACTGTGGACAGCACCTATTTCACTGCTAATATTAGGCGGCGAAGCATACGGTAGTGTGTGGCTATATCAAAATAAATTAGTATTATTAGATGCTACATATCCTGTACTAAGTGGCTTTTTAGTGTTTACACAATCAGCATTTAATAACTTCTATAAACAATACAAATTGCGTCAACAAATCAAAGGGCAGTTTGGTACTTACATATCCCCAGACTATGTTGATATGTTAGTTAAAGACCCTAGTTTAATGAAATTAGGTGGCGAAAGAAAAGAAATGAGTTTTATGTTTGCTGACATAGTCGGCTTTACGCCCATATCAGAAAAGTATATGAAGGAAGATGATCCTGAAGGATTAGTAGAATTAATTAACGGCTTCTTAGATAAAATGACTAAGATAGTTTTAAAGAATGGTGGCACCATAGACAAGTTCATGGGCGACTGTATCATGGCGTTTTGGAATGCTCCATTACCTTGTGATAACCATGCTGAGATGGCAGTTAAAACAGCAATAGAAATTGAACTGCTTGGTGATGAATTAGAAAAAGAAATGGAAGAACGTGGCTTGCCAAGAGTGAAATTTGGTACTGGTGTAAACACAGGTACATGTATTGTTGGTAACATGGGTGCTGAAACTAGATTAGATTATAGTGTTGTAGGCGATGCTGTAAACTTGGGTGCTAGATTAGAAGCACAAACCAGAGCAGAAGACACACCAATTCTAGTTTCTGAATTTACTTACATGGAATGCCCGGACATAGCATTTGCTAAAATGGGAGAAGTTACAGTTAAAGGTAAAGAAGATCCTGTTAAAATTTACGCACCGTTGTTTGACGGCGAAACTAGAAAACTTTACAAGTAATTATTCGTCAGGTGACCAATGTTCCATTGATCGGAACACACTTCTAGAAATATCTAAATCTTTCTTCAATTCAACCAAGTATAAAAATTCGAAAGGCTTCTCGCCTACCTTTTCTAATGGATAATGGTATGCTGATATAATTTTATCAATTACTTTTATGTCTTTTGTAACACAATTAATAAGTCTATTACGCCATTCATTGTCATTAAATAAGTCAACTATAAAAGTATGTTCTTCTTTTAATGGATTGTAACTGTTCATAATACTCAATAACTCATAGTATATTGCTCTTATTGGATTTAAGTTTGCTCTGTAATTAGAAGTAATTAAAGGGTAACGCCATTGATCTTCTCTAGTACATTGATTGTGATAAAAGTGCATGTATTCTTCCATAAAAGATTCATATATACTTTCTTGACTTTTACGCAATCTACTAGCAAGTATTCTTCTGACTTTGTTTAATAATTTTAAATGATATTCAGATATATCGTCCTTGTAAGTGTTGTACATAACATCAACATTAATAGTACCGTCAATAAACTCGTTGGGAATTTCGTTTGACTTTGCAAACTTTATGAGAAACGTTTCTAAACGTATTTTTTTAAAATCTATTATGTCTGACATTTATGTAAATCTAAAATTGTATTAAGTTTGTCGTTACCTTTATTATAATTTAAAGTAACTCTGGCACCCTCGTGCAATGGCTTCGGCCATGTGCCGATGTCCACCCAAGCATAACCACAACTTTCACCATTTAGATTTGGCATAAATTCATGTTCAATGACTGCAACAAAACTATAATACATAAAATTTTTATCCTTACTTTGATATACATCAATTGGATTCAATTTGTTTATGTCTGGCACAAATCCTAACTCCTCATCTAGTTCTCTGGTTAATGCTTCATACGGAGATTCTCCGGCTTCAACAAGTCCTCCCCAAAATCCCCAAGTGTGTTTGTGTCGTTTGTCGCTGTTTCTGAATTGTAAAAGTACACGTTCGGTATCTAGTGCAAGGAAAATTGTTCCTACACCAACTATACCGCTAAATGGTTCTACAGGACTAGAGTCCAATACCCTGGATTGTATTCCCCTTCGTAGATGCTCAGCCATGTGTTACCATTCCATTTATATACTTTACTTGTATTTAAGTTCTTTGTAATTGCTGTACTATTAGAGTTGGCACTTGCATCATAGGAAACACTCCACTTAGTTCCATCAAACTCTATTACATCATTTGCAGACGCATTTATGTTCCATTCAGGATATCCTGAACTTGATAAGTCTTCTGTTATTAAGTATCGTTGCCCTATTGATAAGTTGTCTAATGTTCCGTCTCCTGGAACATTCTTTTGTGGATCAATTATTTTATTAATATTACCTATAGTAGATGCAGGTAATGTGTCGGTATCAAGATTAAAAATTAATTGAGTATCATCACTTGGATTTTTAGCAATAGTTCCTGCTAAGTCCTGTGAGTCATCATCCATATCATTTGTATTTTTTAACTTGATTAAACTGGTATTGTCTTTTAATTCTTTGTCATACATTTCTAATAAAGGCGTCCAACTTTGCTTATTAACACCTGCGGAATCAAAAAGTGTTACAGCACTATTAAGTACACTAACTTTATAATTACCCGGTGATACAATTAATCTAGACTGTATGTCAAAACTTCTAAAAAAGTCTTGAATATCTTCGTCGTAACCTATTTCGCTTAATGCATTACCGCCAAAGTCAGTGATAATATTACTGTGAATTTCGTGTATAATGCTTTGTCTTTTGACTTTAGCAGGTGGATTAATCCATATAGGTAGTTGAAAAGTCAATGTGGATACATCTATTTGCTCATCAACACCTGCTGGAATACTTCTATTAGTAAATTGTATGTCTGTTAATTCAACTTCAACAATTTGAGTCCAATCAAATGGATTAGAATTTTGTTGTAATTGTATTGTTGGATTAAACAGTACTAAAATTTGTTCCATAAGTTGTAATTTAGTATCAGTATTAGGTGTCCATATATCAACTTGCATAGTTAGATTATACGGAACCGGCATATATCTGTTTATTGTATATTGGTTGCCTTGCGTAGAATCATAACTTTGTGTATCTTCGTTAAACTTTCTTTCCGTAATACTTTTAGTATCTGTAAAGAATGGATCTTGTGTTCTATCTCTAGCAATCTGCAAACTTTGAATACTAACACCTATAAAAGGTGTACTATTAATTACATTTTCTGAATTTTGTCGTAATATATGAGAAACCATTCTACTTGGATCTGCATATCTAATTGGCACGGTGTTATATCTTACATCATCACCGTCTCTGCTACCTTCTTTAACTTTGAATGCATGAAATATTCTAATAAATTGTAGAATATATCTTCTAACTTGTTCATCATACCAGTACTGCATAATTAATTATCCGTCTTAGGTTTAACAACTTTACTTAGGTTAACCTTTTCACTTGTTACAGCACCATCAGTGTTTGTTGTCTGTGTACTGTTATTTATAAAGCCATCAAGTATTCTGTTTGCACTTGAGAATACTCGTTTACTATCATCTGCAACTTTGACCCAACGAGTACCTTGTTTCTTAAAAATTCTACTTGGATTAAAGTCAGTTCGTAAAAAATAATCTCCGTCTACTGCTGATAATGGAAAAGTTATACCACTTCCTAATAATTGAGCACCGTTTGGTGCACCTTCTATTGTGCCAATAAACGGTTTGCCTTTGGCATTTTCGTCTACATATAAATGAGCACCATCGGCATAATACGGATCATTTGGAACATTATTTTCTGCTTGTTGTACAATAGCATCTGAAATATCAATTTCATCTTTATATGTACTGATAATATTTCGTAAATCGTCTTCTTCGTCGCCATAGCCAATAATATCTCTGTATTCTTGACTGTCGCTTATTTGTCCTAGTTTACATCTCCACATATGAGGCCACCAATTTGGATCAAATCCTTCTGAAGGCCTACTTGCGTCTGTAATAACATAAAATCTGTTTATGGCATCTTTGCGATCATCGAGTAATAAATCATCTCTTAAATGAGGTAATTCTATTACATCGCCTGCCATAAGTTTTCTACCTATTGTTGATACCATAGTATCTATATGAAAGTTTATAAACAAGGTATCGTTCTGCAAAAACATACCAAATTGTGTTAAGTCAAAATCAGAATCACTAACATTGTATGTTCCTCGCAGTTCATATATGTCGTCACTATACTTTCTGTCTCTATTTTCTAAAAATAGCACATCTTGTATAAATGTTTCGCTTGTTTTTTCATTACCGTCTGAACTATAATTGTTACTTTCTTGCGGTTGTGTAAAATCTTTGGTATCACCCTGATCATGTACACCTAAATATTTGTGTACATTAACGCCTGTGCCACCAACATAAATATTTTCCGCCACAATTCCGTCGACAAACTTATAATCGTTCTTTTTAACTGGGTTCCATAAACTTATTTTAGGCATAACACTATTTATCAGATTGACAACGGATAAGAATTTTGCTATTATGTATTCATGGATATTGGGTATTATGTAATTTTTGGTATATGTATAGTCGGTGTAGGGTATTCTTCTTACAACATTGGATTTAAAGAAGGCTCTAGATTTGGTGCTGGACTTATGTGGGATAAACTTTGGTCAATGGGCAAGCCTAAGAAAGGTGATCCTAATTCTAGGACTGTAGACCTACATAAAGATTCTATTTGACCCGGTTTTTGCCAGAAAAATTATATATAGTTTTTAAAATGAGTAATTATTGATATGGCTAGAAAGAAAATTAGATCAGTTTACATTACAAAGGAACCTGTATGGAAGGAATTAAAACTTCTTACGGACCCTGCTGAACAAGAAACAGCATTTCGCAGTTGTGAATACTTCGTGCGTACAGAAATTAACAAAACAAAATCAATGCCTATTGTTAAAGAGTGGATTAAAAAACATTCAGGATGGGGCAAAGAAGAAATAAAAATTATTCTTGCTAATCCTGACTGGGCATTTAGTTCTTATTCTACTTCTATATACATACATCACAAGTTAGGGTATATGCCAGAGAAGATTAGAGAGCATTATGAGAAAAGAAAACATGAATGGATAACACGTGGCAAAAAATGTCTTGCAGAAAAGAAAGATAAAATTGAAGAGAAGAAAGCAAAGCCTGTAATAAGCATTCAAGATAGAATGAAAGAACAAGTTACTGCTTTATGTGGTGATTTTGAATACTTCCTAGACCAACTGGTCGACGGTGAAAAAACAATTAAAGATTTTGATCCTTACAAAGACATGTTAAAGTATACACCTGAAATAAAGGGACCACATGCAAAAATAATTAAGGAAGGTTTTGAAGCACAATATCAAGAAGCACTCGAAGTTATAGAATGGAAGGACGAAGACCTTAAAGAGGCGTACGGACACTTTGATGTAAAAATGCGTAAGGCGTTCTTACAAGTGTTTGAAAAGATTAATACTGCTTGTGATACTATTATTGCCACAAAAGCGACTACACGCAAGGCTCGTAAGCCTAAAGCACGGTCTAAAGAGGTTATCATAAAGAAATTAAAGTTTGCAATTAACTGTCCAGAACTTGGACTAGCAAGTTTACCTGCTACAGATATTGTTTATGCAAACGAAGTTTGGGTATATAATATTAAAACTAGAAAGATAGGTGTATATAAAGCACAAAATGTTGATCCTAGAAATATGCAAAGACCCGGTACAGGAATAATGGTTAAAGGAACAACACTACAAGACTTCTGTGAAAAATCAAGTACACAAAAAACACTTAGAAAACCAGCAGAAATGATCAAGAATTTTGACAGTGGTAAAATGAAATGTAAAAAATCCTATGAGGAACTTACAACAACGCCCACAAAGATGAACGGTAGATTCAACGAGCATACAATAATACTTAGAACTTTTTGATAAATAGTTGTATGAGTGCAACAGAGACCCCTAGAGATAAACTAATAACAGAGATTAAATTGCGTCTAGGTGACGGAATGATTGATGTTGAATTAGATCCAGAACACTATAATCTAGCAATAGACAGAGCAATACAAACTTTGAGAAGTAGAAGTGATTCCGCTGTTGAAGAAAGTTATGCTTTTTTGCAAACAGAACCAGATGTACAAGAATATACATTGCCAGGCGAAATTCTTAATATAAGAAGAGTATATCGTAGAGGTGTAGGTGGCGGTAATATAGGTACAGGTACAAACTTTGATCCGTTTGACGTTGCATTTCAAAACACTTATCTTATAAATGCTGGTGTTGTTGGCGGACTTGCTAATTATGACGCATTTACTCAATACAAAGAAACACTTAATAGAATATTTGGTGGTGATTATGACTTTACGTTTAACACAAATACCAAAGTATTAAAAATATTAAGAAAAATTTCTGTAACAGAAGATATAATGATTCAAGTTTCCAATTTAGTTCCAGAACATAACTTGTTAGAAAACGAATATTCCAGACCTTGGATGGCAGACTGGGCATTAGCAGAAGCAAAAATGATGCTCGGAGAAGCAAGAAGTAAGTATGCTTCAGGCTTACCAGGACCACAGGGTTCAGTACAGTTAAATGGCGATGCTCTAAAGCAAGAGGCCATATCTGAAAAGGAAAGATTGCTACTATCAATAATTAATATGGAAGAAGGCAATAAGAATTATGGTTTTGTTATAGGATAAATGAACACAATAGGATTACTAGGAAATATAGGCTCGGGAAAAAACACCGTAGCACAATATTTGGCAACTAAAGGATGTATTCCGACTTCTTTTGCAGGACCTCTTAAAGACTTATGTGCTAACGTATTTGGTTGGCATAGAGATTTACTAGAGGGCGAAACTGACGAAAGCAGAGCATTCAGAGAAACAGTTGATATTTTCTGGAGCAAAAAACTAAACATACCTAACTTCACACCAAGACTAGCATTGCAGTTAGTTGGCACAGATGTTATGCGTAATCATTTCGATCAAAACATTTGGATAAGCAGTTTAGAATATAGAGTAAGAAAACTACATAGTCAAAATGAATGTGTGGTTATCAGTGATTGCAGATTTCAAAATGAAGTAAATTTAATTAGAGCAATCAAAGGTACTGTCATACTGGTAGAAAGAGACGAAAAACCAGAATGGTATGCTATTGCTCTTAAGGCTAACCAAGGCGATGCAGTTGCAAAACACATAATGACAAGAGATTTCAAACATATCCATACAAGTGAATGGGATTGGATAGGTTGCGAAATTGATTTTGTAGTAAAAAATGATAGTACAAAAGAAGATTTATTTGCTCAAATAGATGATGTACTAGAAAAACTTCCACAAAAACCTGAAATATTCATGGAAAACAACATAGAAATAATTTAAGACCTTATTTATCTCTTTTTGTTATTTTGGCCGAATTGCTACTTTTATAATACCCTAATTATTGCATTTTTTAATAAATACATGTAACCAATTAAGGTATAATAGGAGAAAAATATGGCAACATTAGTATCACCTGGTGTAGACATTTCAGTATCGGACGAATCGTTTTATTCGCCCGGAGGTCCTGGAACAGTACCTTTGATTGTGATCGCAACAGCAAAGAATAAATCCAACCCAGATGGTTCAGGTCTAGCACCTTACTCCAAATCTGCAACGGATAACCAACTTTACTTAATCACAAGTCAGAGAGAATTGTTACAGCAATACGGAAATCCAAAATTCTACAGCACAGGCGGAACTCCACAACATGGTTACGAATTAAACGAGTACGGTTTATTAGCCGCACACAGTTTCCTAGGGTTGGCTTCAAGAGCATACGTTCTTAGAGCAAACGTAGACCTAGACGAATTGCAACCATTAACAAACGCACCATCGGCCGATCCAGCAGATGCTACCATTTGGGTAGATTCAAGTGCAACAAAGTGGGGTATCTTTGAATATAACACATCTACAGCCAAGTATGCTGAAGTCACAGACGTCAAAATATTTGCTAAAGATGAAATCACTAGTGGTGGGTTACCAAAACCATCAGTAGGAAAAAATGGAGATGTCGGTGTCTTAGGAATAGACGCAAACGGTAAAGCAACAGCAGAAATTGTTTACTATAAAAAAGCATCATCAGTATGGACAGAATTCACAGACGCTTCTGCATTTGAGGGAACAACAGGCGTAGATTGCCAGTTCTCAACACATTTAAATAGACCAACAGCACAGAAGGACAGTGGTGCACTTGCAAACAGTGACTTACTTGTTCAAACAACATCTGCGGCAAGTGGTCTAAAATACGGACTTAAAGTATACAACTCATCAACAGCATCATTTGTAAGCACAACAGCAGAAGGATATTTGAACTCTGCAGAGGCTTATGCAAGTACAAGTATTGGAGCCACACCTAGTGCAGGCACATTCTTTGTAGAATATGATTCAGGTAACAAAGTTGATGCAGACGTACATGGTAGATTTGCATTAAGAAGACATAATGGTCAATCAAGTTTAGTAGTACAAAGTTCAGCCGCAATTACAGATACAGCAGTCAGTCAACAAACTGGCGGTTCAGACTACGGTATAAGATTAAATATTAATAACAGTTCAACTAATATTGACGTTAAATTTAATACTGATACAAGTGGTGACGGTAATTGTAGTGTCGATGACATTGTACAAGACATCAATGACGCATTAGCATCTGCTTCTGCAACAACTGTAACAGCATCTAACGTTGCTGGTAAAGTAACACTTACATCAAGTGATGGTAAAGACATTAACGTATCTAACGGTAGTGTAGGCGGTAGTGTATTTAACATAAACTCAGCAATTAAAATAGCAGTAGGTAACTACAGTAATTTTGAAGTTGCAGACGTTTCAGGAACAGTTGCAAAAATTAGCAGTAAAGACTATGAGTTCGGTACAACTGCACCATCAGGAGACTTGGTAACAGGTAAACTATGGTATGACAGTAGTGCAACAGTTGACATTTGGTATAACAAAAATGTTGGCGGAACAGCAACATGGACAAAATACTCAGCAGACTACGACGTAAACGTAGCCGCTAGTGAACCAACAACACAAAGTGACGGTGGTTCTTTAGTAGATGGCGACCTTTGGGTTGATTCAGACGATTTGGAAAACTATCCATTAGTCTATAAAAGAAAATCAAGTGCATGGATACTAGTTGATAACACAGACCAAGTGTCTGCAGACGGTATTCAATTCTTAGATTTAGCATCATACGGTTCAGCATCTGTTGACGCAGACGCAATAGCACCAGCAACAGTACCATTTGGTATTTTAGCATGGAACTTTAGAGCCAGTGGTAAAAACGTTAAGAAATACTACACATCATATGCATACAGTGGTGGAACATTAACTAATGTATGGGTAAGTGAGTCAGGCAATAAGTCAGACGGTTCACCTTACATGGGTAGAAAAGCACAAAGAAAAGTTATTGTTAAGTCAATGCAGGCCGCATTAGCAAACAATAGTGAAATTAGAAGTGAGGTTAATTTCTATAACTTGATTTCTTCTCCAGGATATCCAGAATTAATAGATGAGATGATAACTCTTAACACAGATAAGAAAGAAGTCGCATTTATTGTTGGTGATACTCCAATGAGATTGAAGTCAGATGCAACAAGCATGAAAAATTGGGCAACCAATGCCAATAACGCAAGTGAGAACGGCGAGGATGGACTTGTTTCAAGTTCACCATATGTATCAGTACATTATCCATCAGGTTTAACAACAAACTTAGATGGTGCTAGTGTGGCTGTACCGGCTTCACATATTGCATTAAGAACATTTGCATTTAATGACAATGTGGCATATCAATGGTTTGCACCAGCAGGGTACCAAAGAGGTATCGTACAAAACGCAACTAGTGTTGGATTTGTATCAAGTACAAGCGGTGAGTTTACTCCAGTTTCCTTGAACAACGGACAAAGAGATACACTTTATGGAAATAAAGTTAATCCTATAGCAAACTTCCCAGGAAGAGGCTTAGTTGTATTTGGACAGAAAACTCTTAACCCAACTGCAAGTGCATTAGATAGAATTAACGTAGCAAGGCTTGTAAACTATATTAGATATCAATTAGATATCGCAGTTAAGCCTTTCTTGTTTGAACCAAATGATGGTATAACAAGATCAGGTGTTAAACGAGTTGCTGACCAACTATTGTCAGAACTAGTTACACTAAGAGGTCTATTTGACTTTATTAGTGTTTGTGATACAACAAATAACACACCTGCAAGGATTGATAAGAACGAATTATACTTGGATATAGCAATTCAACCAACTAAAGCAGTTGAATTTATATACATTCCGATTAGAATTCAGTCAACTCTTGGTCAAACAGGCTCAGAATAAGATTATTCTAACTATTATGAAGGGTGGATTTTTCCACCCTTTATTTTTGGCCGAAAAGAGATAAATAAATGCAATAGCATGTAAAACATGTGATTAGGAGATCGAAAGATGGCAGTAACAAAAGATAAATTTGGTGTACCAATTGAAGGTGCTCGATTAGGTATTTTACAACCTAAACTCAAATACAGATTCCGTGTACTCGTAACTGGATTTGGAGCAGGTGGTAGAACCGATGAGTTCACAAGTAACATTGTGAGTGTAACTAGACCAACATTTAATGTTGATGAAGTTGAAGTTCACAGTTATAACTCTCGTGCATATATTTCAGGTAAACACCAATGGGAAGCGATTAATCTCAGTTTAAGGGATGATATTACTAACCAAGTTTCCGCTTTAGTCGGTCAGCAAATCCAAAGACAATTTAACCATTTCGAACAAACTACCGCAGTTAGTGGTGGAGACTACAAGTTCGATATGCTTATTCAAGTCTTAGATGGTACAAATGCTGAGCCAACAGAGCAATGGGAACTAGAAGGATGTATGCTACAACAGGTTAACTATAGCGACCATGCCTATGATGCCAGCGAAATTGTACAACTAGACTTAAACGTCAGATACGACAACGCGGTACATGTGGCAGGACCTAATACACTCGGTGGTAAAGTAGCCGCAGGTGATCCATTCCCATTAGTATCACCATTACCGGCTTCCCCTGGCACTGGAGTATAATTTAGGCCTATAGGGTTTAACCAATGGCAAAATTCTGGAAAGAGTTAATCGGCGGACAAATAAAGAACGGGATTTATTTAGCCGGACCTAGACACGCAAGTTCTAAACTTGGTAGTTTCAGTTCCGGCAACCCACCCCGCTTACCATTTCAATATATTGTACACTTTGATATTAATCCAAATATCTTAGGTGTACTATTACCAAGCAGTGGACCATTTGACTATGCTCAAATGATGAAAACAATAGATATGCCAAGCATGTCTGTAGCAGTTGAAAAACGTCCAAAATATAATAAAATGACACCAGTAATTGTTTCAAAAGAATTCAAACCTTTTTCATTTACAGTACATGATGACGTATCAAGCACATGGTTTAGATTTTGGCAAGTGTATTACAATCATCATTTCACTGATGGCAGACACAGTCAACGAGCAGGCACAGTTGATGTATCAGGTTTTAACAACCAACTACACAACGATCAATCAATGCTACCTGAAGGTATGAATAGAAGTCAACTTGATGGCATAGATATACAAAATAAAGCATACTCGCAGTTTATAAGCAATATACATGTTTATCAATTACATGGGCAAACTGTAACGAGAACAACAGCAGTAAATCCTATTTTAACTGATGTCACATTTACACCACTTGACTATGCTGGTGCAGGCACTTCACAGGAAATAACATTTAATGTTGAATATGAAAAACTTATGTATTGTCCTATTATAAACTTTGAGTTTGATGAAGATGAAACATTTTTACAAGCCGCAATAGAAGATGCCACAAAAGCAACACCATTTAATCCAACAGGAGACAAGGTACGTGGATTAGTTAAAAACCTATTTGGATTAACTCAACGTGCAGGTAACAAACGTATTAATTTAGAAGGCTCTGCAAACAGAATGAGATCAGATTATGATGGTGCAATTAAAAAACTAGATGGCTTAGATAGTGATGATCAGGGTATTGGATTTTTTGGCAATTTAGTTAGAAATGCTGTTAGGAAAAAAGCAAATGAACTTACAGGCGACCTCCTTAAAAAGAACAACAAAAACCTTAACAAGTTTAACATAAACTAATGAGTACAATATACAAAAACTTTGGCATAGATTTTGATACTAATAAGTCAAATAATCATTACAAAATAATTTCAAAAACAGGCGAAGAACTTAACATCAATCCTGATATACTTCAACTAGAGCAACTTAACACAGCGAACACACCAAGTAGAAGTTTAAACGGATATCAAATAGATCAAGTATTTTCAGATTTCAAAAGTGCAGGATTAACAGATAAACTTGCAAATTTTTATACAATAACATTACAAAATATTGCAGATAAGCAAGAAGTAGATGTACTAGGCTTGTATAAAAAAGACGAAAGTGGTGATATTATAATTACAGATATACTGCTGAATCACATAAATGAAACTTTGCCAAATGCAGTAAGATTCCAAAATCCTGTATCTAAATCAACAGACAAATACGTTCGCTTACTAATAGGGGCGTAACATGCCAAAATATGCCAAAGGCACATTTGAACCAACTAATCCCTCTAAATATGTAGGTGCTAAAAGTCCTTTCTATAGAAGTAGTTGGGAATTAGCATTTATGAATATGTGCGACAATCATCCAAATGTTACACAATGGGCAAGTGAAAATATTAAAATACCTTATAGGCATCCGGTGTCTGGCAAACACACCGTATACGTTCCTGACTTCACAGTAATTTACACAGACAAAGATGGTAAGAATCATATGGAAGTTATTGAGATAAAACCTGGCAGTCAAACAACAATGGAAAGTGCAAGAAGTAATGCAGAAAAAATACAAGTTGCTATTAATATGGCTAAATGGACAGCCGCAAATGAGTGGTGCCAACGTAAGGGTGTTAGGTTCAGAGTGCTAAATGAGAATCACATATACATGAACACCAAGAAGAGAAAGAACTAAATAGTGTTATGACAAGGAAACTGGAAGAAGAATTTAATTTACCGCCTATTGACGAAGTAATGCCTGTTCCAAACAAAGTAGAAAAATCAAAAGAAATTACCGAAGTAGAAGTCAAAGAGGCACTTACTAATGCTGAAAAAATAGATTCAGCACTACCTAAAGTTAAAGATTTAACAGCACATGATAACGAAATGGAAGATATTGCCACTAAGGCATTGGATAGTTATGATGAACTTATGAACTTAGGTATGAATGTCCAAGATGCTCATGCAGGTAGAGTATTTGAGACAGCAAGTAAGATGTTACAAATAGCAATGGATAGCAAAAATGCTAAAGTTGATAAAAAATTAAAGATGATTGACTTGCAAATTCGTAAAATGAGGCTAGATCAAAACGAAGGAACTGAAACTGCAAGTGAAGGTAGTGTAATGGACAGAAATCACATCCTCCAAATTTTAAACAAAAAAGATAAATAACTACATAGGAGATAGTATGAAGACACCTTTTAAACAATTTATAACAGAAAGTTTTGAAAAAACTTTTAACTATAGAATCAAATTTGCTGGAGATATATCCAACGAAGGCATAAAGCAGTTAGAAAATATTCTAGGCAAGTATGGTGTACAAAGTGTCAGTAGTGCTAAAAGAACTCCTATTCAAGAAGAACCTTTAGATTTTAAAAACAAAAAACTTAAAGGCCCAACAGAAGTAACAAGTGTAGACGTTGTATTACAATACCCAATAAACGAAAGATTATTAGAAGTGTGGGTAGCAGTAAATATGCAAATGATGTCAGAACATGTTGTTATTCAACCAGTAGACAGTCCAAGAACATTAGAAGATGAAGTTACTAAAAACAGAATTGAAAATGATAAAGACAGATATGCTGATATGGAAGAATCAGAACTTACTAATGAAGAACAAGCACATTACGAAATTGAAAACAAAGATTTAGATTTTGCAGAGTTAGGCATGTACGGTGAAGAGTTTAACGAGAAGTTTTTAAAAGAATTACAAAGTATTAAAGACGAAAAAGGTGCAGACTATTTCCGTAACTATCCAAGCAAAAGCATGATGATGGGAGACGACCTAAAACCTTTAGCAGACGCAGTAGGCTTAGCACACGATCCAAGTGTACAAGGTAACGAATACCCAATTAATCAAGGACCAGTGGTACAATAATGTCAGAAGAAATTAGAAAATATATGTCACTGATGGAGTCATTTTATACTTCATCACCTTATGGAATGCAAGGTGCAGACGACCAAGACGACAAAGAAACTGTTACATACAACAGAACTAAAAAGCAAGGCGATGCAACTGTTACAGTTAATGCTAATGCTGACAGCATGGACGAACTACATCAAATACTTAAACTAGCAGGAATAGATGCACACGGACTAGAAGGCAGTAAAGGGCCTGAAGAACCAGAAGCACATGATCACGAAGAGCCAAAGCAAGGCGAATATGCTGATGATGAAACTTGTGATGATTGCGGCAAGCCAGGTTCAGAGTGCGAATGCGAAGGACACGACCACAGTGAAGAAGAATCACCATGTGATAGTGAAGAACCAAAAATGAAAGTTATTAGTCTTAAACCAAAATCAATGGGATATAACTCAATTGGCGGCGACAAAAAAGAAATTCTTAACGCATTAATGAATCGTTACAAAAGCCTTTAAACACTTTTCTTAACCCAAAACCCACATAAATAACTGTATGCCAAAAGGAACGCAGGATTACAGTTTAACCAAACGAGCATT
>Ga0209535_1001593_pt1 | contig 15392 bp, 25 predicted proteins | sample LinPmetageLP28_FD_184041 | JGI IMG/M metagenome (GOLD analysis project Ga0209535, IMG submission 184041) | Marine viral communities from the Pacific Ocean - LP-28 (SPAdes) (version 2) | ecosystem: Environmental > Aquatic > Marine > Oceanic | place: Pacific Ocean | collected 2009-08-22 | reverse complement strand
TGTCATACCTCCCAGACCTGTGAGACCATTTTCTGCATCGTAATCTACTTCTATCATAGCAAACACTAATTTTTCCATAGTGTAGTCTGTAGTATTTGTCCAGTGTGGCATCATAGTAGTTGCCGCAACTTTGTTAGTAGTAGGGAATATCTGATTACTACTTGCTGTACCGCCTGCATAAACTCTGCAACGTATTTTACCTACTATTGTACTGACATTTGTACTGTTAGGATTTGTTTGTGAATTAACACTAGCATTACCTGAACTAAAGTTTAATTTACTAGTATCTCTAAATATTTCATTTACTGTATATGTAGCACCTTCTACTTGTTCACTTAGTGTGATACAATAGTGCATAGTATCATTTTGATTACTAATTGCTACATCTGTTATAGGTCCACTCATAAAGTTTCTGCCATAAGCAATACCTATTTTATTATCTGTACTGGGTGCTAACTGTATTTTAACACCAGGATCTGGTCCTAAGTCTGGTGGATCAAATACACCTAAAACTTTAGCAGTTGCTAAACTTAGTCCAGCGGCAACAACACCTGCTACAATAGTACCAGCAAAACTTAACCCTACACCTGCTATAGTGGCAAATGTACCAGTTAAACTAAAGAAACTTGCTACTGCGGCTCCTATTGCACTAAAAACTGCCATTTATTTCCCCTTAAATACCCAATTATAATCTATTGGTGTCCATCCACGTTTATCTAACTTCATATCTGGTGTACTTGCTAGTGTTGTTAGTGTAAAGCAACTAATAACTCCCATTTCCTGATATTCTATGCCTAATTCTACATATTTTTTAAGTAATCTTGCACCACATGTGGTATTTCTGTATTCATGCTCTACCCACCATGCTATTTCTGACATTCTTTTAACATCAGGTAGCCATATATCTGCTACAACACTTGCTAAAAGTATTCCTACTACTCTGTTGTTGTCTTCAGCAACTAACATTAAGCCATAGTTGTGTAAATGCGTTAAGACAGCATCTGTGTGCGTCTCTGAGTACTCAGGATGGTGTAACAGTTTAACAGGATTTGCGTTTGCAAAGTCTATCATTAAACGTTTAATGTCTGCGAAGTCATGTTCTATTGCTTTTCTAATTAACATTATCTTTGAACCTCTCTGCCTCTACGTCCACGGCCTCCGCCACCGCCTCCGCCACCACCACCGTAGCCTCCGCCACCGGTGTACTCTTTACCAAAGTCAAATGGTGTGTTATGAATATTTGGTATTCTGTCAAAACACTCGTCATCTGGAAAGAAACGTTTTCTGCTGTCTGGGTTTGTGTATTGTCCTACAACTAAGTTTTCTAATACGCCATTTATACTTGCTACACTAACTGTTACAGCATAATCATTCTCTTTACTAATAAAATTAAATGCATCTGCTATATTGTAATTTGTTATAACACCTTTATATCTGGTATATACATTACTCTGCAATGTCCAGGTACTGGTATCGTAAAAGGCACGTTTAATTGTTACGTTTCCACCTTTAACTGGTTGTGTCATAATTATATTCAAATAGTTTACTTCGGCTCCTGTACTGCTACTAGGAATACCACTTAAACTAATTTGTATATCGCCATTTGTTGTTTTTAAATTGTCATCCAGATTGCTTATACTTAAAAATGCACCCAATTCTGTATAACTGTTACTGTCTACAGTAAATGGTTTGTAAGCATCACTAAGATAGTACACATTACCATTAAGATCTAAATCTATAAGTGTAACAGGTGCTATATTAGTACCTTGTACTTCTGGCATAGTAGTAGGCATTAAGTAATTACCTCTATAAGTTCAAAGTCACCATCAAAAGTAATTCTGTCGTGTGGCACTACACTAAATTGTGGATATGCAAACATTTTAACATGGAATCTGATATCATTACCCAGTCTTAAACCCCCACTTGTCAGTGCGACACCGCTCTGTGACAACACAGGACGATTAAGAGGTACTGTTACGTTACTGCTTGTACTAAATGCTACATCTGTAGTAACCTGATAAGGATATCTGTATGTGCTAGTGTTACCTAATGGTTGTAACCAGTCTCCTGCTTTAAATAGTGTGCCTGTACCTGTTGCGGCACTGGCATTTATGTATAAATCTGCGCCATTATATCCTACAAGTGTACATGCATTGTTTGTTTGTCCATTTAAGTTTGCTGTAAGATAATTCATACCACTATTATTAGTGATACTTATATTAGCCTCTGTTGTTCTGTCCAAGTTATCTAATGCTTGTAGTGTATCTCTGTTTGTACTATAAGTTAAGCCATTATGTATACCAAAAGTTATACCGTATGGACTAGGACCACGTTCTGCAGTTTTATATTGTCCTGATCTGCTTATACTACTACCTGTTATAGGCCTAGCATTTATTGTCATAAATGTAGCATTGTCAATTACTGTTTGTAATCCTGCCATTATATTCTCCCGGGTTGTTTACGCCTGCCGGCTTCTGTTACTGCAAATACAAAACTAGGATCCTTTGCTAATGCCATCTGGAAAGATTGCGAATCGACTGCATTTATATTGTAAGTTATTGCCGTGCCGCCACCTATTTGTCCGTTAGGTACTATGTTACCTCCCATACTACCCATTTGTAGTAGTTCAGGGCCTTCTTCTCCAACAAGGTATGTACCTCCTGCGTTTACAGGACCACCTCTGGCTTTTGGCACAAATGATGCTTGTCCACCGGCACTAAATTCTATAGGTGCACCAAAGGCGCCAAATATACTTTGCAATATAGGTTGTATAATCATTAATCTTAATGCCTGTGCAATCATGTCTTTTACAATTTTCTTAAAGAAGTTTTTAAATGAATCTAAAGTACTTTTTCCTTCAACTAATGCTGTTGCTAAATCTTCACTTAAGGCTTTTTGTGCATTACCTAATGTATCTAAAAATCCTACTTTAATTTGTTTACCTATATCACCTAATGTAGTACTTAAATCTCCCATTCTATCTTTCATCATTTGTACAGATGTTGCCACTTTAGCGGCTTGATCTTCCATAATAAAGCCCATATCTGTTATACCTGGTATTTCAGGAGTTTCTATTTCGCCAAAGTCTAAACTTAGATCTTGGAAATTATCCTGTATCTCTTTGTATTCTTCTGGTATCTCAAATAAACTAGCACCTTTTTTAAATCCTTCATTAAATTTTTCTGCTAATTTACTACCCATGTCGCCAACTGCTGGCAATTCATAATTTAAAGGATCTGAAAAAAACTTACCTATTTCTTTTGCTGGGCCTATAAGTAATTGTAAAAATGCCTCGCCTAATCCTCTTAAGACTCCTAATACTGTATTTGCAAATATTTTTATACCAACTACTAATTTGTTTCTAAATGTATCATCAACTGTTGCTAAATTACTAACTAATTCTGCAACTTTTACAACAATCAAGCCAAAACCTACTAGTAACACGCCTCTGATTGTAACAAATGCGGCTAAAACACCTCCAATCGCAGGTATTATACTTAAAATTGCTTTAGTAACACCTACAATCCTTCTGGTAATAAGTGTAACACCACTTACAACTGCTGGTGCTAATAGAGCCGCTATTATGGCACTAAATTGATCAAGTTTATCTAATACTGGCCCTACTTTTGCGGCTAAGTCTTCAAATACTTGGCCTAAATCCCTAAATGTTCCAACAAACTCTGTTGCTTCAGTAGTTGCATCTGTTAAACTTGTTAAAATAGCATCTAAGGCTGGTTCTAGTCTTACAAATATTTCTGCGGCTAAATTTTGTACAGCAATTTTTAAATTACTAAATTTTACACTTACATTATCTAATTTTGTTTGTAATACACCACCAAATCTTTCTTGTAATCCGTCTGTTAATGCGGCAATAATTTGGTTTGCGCCTTCTGTTGTTTTACCGAATTCAGATACTTCTAATCTAGCAAGTCCTAATTTTTCCTGTAATATTTGGAAAACAGGAATACCTCTGTCTGCTAATCTGTTTAAGTCTTCTAATCCTAAACCACCTGCTGTACTTCTGGATACTAAATCTAATGCGGCTTGGAATGTGCCCATTTGGTCTGTTGTTACACTGGCAGTATCGGCAAATACCATTAATAGTTCTTCTGTTGGCTCAACACCTGCACCTTTTAACTGTATAAATGCATTAGTAAGTGTATCTACACCAAATTGTGTTCGTAAACTAAAGTCTTTTATACGTTTAAATGCGGCTTCACCTTTTTTAGCACTACCAAATACTGCATTTAAACTGTCTTGTAAATCCTGAAACTTTGCACCCGTAGTTACTATGCCTTGCAGTCCTTTTGCCGCGGCAATAAGTCCACCAACAGCGGCGGCTACTTTACCAAAAGCGGCTACACCTCCTTTCTCAAAACTTTGTACTTCGCCTTTACTTTGCTTTATAGACCTGTCAAATTGTTTTGTGTTGGCAGTAAGTGTAACTGTAATATCTTGGGCCATTATATTTTCCTCAATAATTTTTTAATTATACTAGGTAATTTTTTTAAACTAGGATCTATAAATCCCTTTGGTGCCTGTTTACTCCAGCCTTTGTTTAACCTACCTGCATAAGGGTAATTACTTTTAATTTGTAATTTTGAACTCTGATTTAATTTTGTTTTATTACGGGCATTACCACTTCTAATAGGTGTATTTGATTTTACCACAGGAGCAAGTTCTTCCATCATGTTTTCAGGAAAATTATTTAACAATTTGTTTATGCGTCTGTTAAATGTACTTGCATCTACTTTCATTCTATACCTCTTGTCCTATTAAATACTTCTGTTAGTTGCTCTTGACTAAATTCGCTAGTATCTGGTGCTTTGCCTGATTGTTTATCAGACATCATTTTTTCCATTCCCATCGCGATATCTATTACTAAAACATCTAATGTGTCAGCATGTTTCCATGCATAACTAGGTAATACTCCATACCTTTTCGCTATAGCATCAATTAATAAAAATGTACCTGTTTCTCTATCTTTTTCAGATATCGGATGGGCTGTTACTTTCCCAAATGTTCACTAATTAATTCTACTGCTTTACCCAATACATCTAAAGGCAATGTGTTACCGTCGTCCATGACAGGATTTCCATCCTTGTCCAGGATTAAATCTTTTATTATGTCTAGGTATTTGTGTATCTCTTCCTGTTTAGCACTTGCTAACTTGCTGAATACATCTAATGATTGTCTGTCATAAATCCAAAAACTTAATGCATCACCATATTTTTCTACAATGGCATCATCTGTTATTTTTAGTTCTATTAGTTTGGGTTTTGTTGCTAATTCTGTAATTTGCATATCTTTATTCCTTTAAATCTCTATCTTTTAAATTGTGAATAGCACTACTTACGAATGCTAATCTGTTTGATGCTTTCTCAACATCACGCTTGGCGCACTTTACTTCATTCTGTGCCTTCGCTATCTCCATCTCCATCGACGTCAGTATCTCCTGAATCGTGTGATCGTTCCATATCTTCATGTGGTTCCTCTATATCTGTATTTATCCATTTTCCGCCTTCTGGTAATTCAATACCATGCTCTTTGGCATACTCGTCTAAATCATGTTTTTCGCCAGCAATACTAATAGTTCTATCAGCATGACCAGTCCAAACACCATTTACGAATAATCTTAAAAATTTATGTTCCATGTTTTTCTCCTAAAATACAACACCCCCAAACTGAGGGTGTTATAAGTTGTAAAGTTTTTAACTTTCTACGGTTTTAGTCAATTCTCCATTAACAATGATTTCCACAGGGGATAACCAAACTGCACCATCTATAGATGCTGTTGGGGCCAGTCCGCCAATGAAACCTCTTCCTGAAAGGAAGATATCGCCGGTTGTACCTGTACCAGTAAAACTTACTGAGAAACTAATCTCTTGTTTGTTTTTACTGACACCAAACAATCCGTCCTGGACTGCTAGGTTAACGTTTGATCCTGCACCGAACATAACTGTTTCATCAACTAGTAAGTTGAGTGAAAGGCCATTTTCGTTAACAGTTGTAAATGCACTTGAACTTGTTGAGTCTAATGTGCTGTACCTTACTGTTCCAGGGGTTGCGTTTACTGTGATATCTTGTACAAAAGGAACAACTAGTCCACCCGCGTTCCCAGGCGTTGCCTGAGTGTCGGCTGTTGCCTTTACGGCGTTTGCTCCGATTGTGAGGATTGCTTGTGTACCGTTAGTTACGTTAATTACTGCCATGATATTCTCCTATATGGTTGTAAAATTATACTCGAAAGTATATGTTATTACATCACCTTCTGTGTCAGTCTCATAATCACTAGCACTATCTGTAGTACTACTAATTACGTTCCTGGCTAAAAGGATGTTTGCAACAACGGTGTTTATATCGCTTAATTGATTTTTAGCATCTACTGACAAATACGCATTAACTGTAGTAACAGTTGAATTCACATTGGACTGATCCAGTGTTCTATACAACTGCTCTACATTAATTTGTTCTTCGTCTACGTAAACAGTTTTCATATTTTGCAAGTATAAAGGATTATCTCCAGTTTCCCATGGCAACTCCTGACTAAGTTTTACGTTAGTATGAGTAGCCAAGTTAGTACCTAGTTGAGTTAATATGTCTGATCTAACAGTCATTATTTAACCACCACTATATTAGTACGTCTTCTGGACCTTCTTACTTGTTGATAATATGTTGCTTTTTCATCTACTTGTATGGTTCCATCTCCATCAGCATCATACCAATCTGACAATGCAGTCAATTCTTCATAAATTGAGTTGTATTTGTCATTATAGTATGTGATCTTGGTTACACCTGCACTTTCTTCGTTACCAAAGTCAGCGATTAAAGGAAATATATATTCCTTTAAGGTATAATACACGCACATGTCTGTAAACTGCTGTCTACGTCCAAGTGCGTTACCTGGATCAATGTTGTCTGGATTGATGTTGGGAATATTGTTTATATCGTAGTCTATACCGGCATAAAAACAATAATTTCTCCACCATGAACTGGCTTTTAACTTCAGCAATATACGATTAGTACCTTTTTCCAACATGTCTTCCACAAAGTCTGTAGTATCAACAAAGCCTGACTCTGCTGGTATTACTAGTTCGTTTGCTTCAAACACACGTTGGTCTTTCTGTACTACATCTGTAAATTCTGCAAATGAGATTACATTTCCGTTCGCGTTAGTTATAAATGCCATATCAATTATCCTCTAATTTAAGATGCGTCTGCTAAGTTATTGCTTCTATAGATTGTTGCACCTGCCAACATGTTAACTAATGCGTTTCTCAATGCATTGTTACCTAAGTCGGATAGTGAACCTACAGTAGATCCCCCAACACTTGTTAACTGTTCGTTAATCGCAAATTCGTATGAAGGCGAAATAATCGCTACATATGAACCATCTGCACCCGTGGGGGCTGATGCCGCTCTTAAAATTGCAGTAGATTGTGCAATTTGTTTTACGTTAACCACTGCTGAGTTGGCTGATCCTACAGCATCTCTGGCAATAATTCTTTGACCGAAACCAGATCTTAAAGTTGTAAAGCCGTTTCTGACTGTTCCTCTAAATTGGTGTACATCGGTGTTTGGATTGTACCATGTAGAGATACTAGGTTCTCTTTTAGATACATAAGCCATACCTTCTGGTGACATAACAATGTTAGTTGTAAATAACGTGTTTGAGCCTGCTTCACCAAGTGCCGCCGCGTCAAAACCTGTTTTGGCTGCTAAGAAACCTGCTCTGTCTGTTGCTTCCGCAAGTCCACCTGCTAGTCTTGTTAGTGTTGCTTGTTGTACTAATGAAAATCCACCATCTTCTAATGATTCTTCAGTTACGTCTGTTCCTACACCCCTTTTCTGGAATGCAACGTTTGCCGCTGTTGGTGTTAAGTCATCTGCGGAACCAATGTTTCCACCTTCTGCTACGTTAGGTGCAATAGTATACTGATTTGTTAACGGTATACGAACTTGGTCACCTGAAACACCTTCAACGTTCATTTGCATACTAATAAGTTGCTGATTTGGTAGTAATACCGCGTCCATGTAATATGGAACTAGATCTGCAACAATATTAGCCAACATTTGTTGAATAGTTGTTGTATTTGTCATAATATTCTCCTATATGTTTGACAATATGTTAATTATTTCGGCATTTCTGCTTTTACCATTTGATCGGTAATTGCATCTTTGCCTTTATTTTGATACTTACGGATACGCATGTATGCCGCTCTGTATTCAGCACTGGAGTTTAATTTCGCTTCGTCTACTGCAACTTGTTTAGTAGGCTGTTGCGTTGAATTAGTTTCTCCAAACTGTAAATCAACACCCTGTTTCCCAAAGTTTAATCCTAATGATTGTCCTACTGTATTAACAGCCGCTTTGTAGTCTGGAGTTTCGCCATCTGTAGTTAGGTAATCGTTTCCGTTCCTAATAGCAAATGTTTCACCCTCTACTGCTAACATGTCACGGGCTTTCATCAAGTCCACGACTGCTGTTTTTTGTTCAGGAGTCCAGTTACCTGGCATCGCTGATTGTAGGCTTCCCATATGATCCTTTAGTAGCAAATCAGTTTTAAGACTAGACACTTGTTTTTGTAGTTCGTCCACAGTTGCTTCTCTTTTCTTAACAGCGGCTCTTAATGATTCAACATTAAGTGTACCACCCTCTTCTTTAGAAGTTTCTTGTAGTGTGCGTACTACTTTTTTAACACTATCAATACTATCTACATTTAGGTCTTGAATTAATTTATTCTCAACTTCATGTTTAGCATTACTGGCAATACGGTTAGTGTCGTCACGAGTATAAACTCTAACTCCATTAACAAACGTTTTACCGTCTCTAATCTCAACACTAGGTGCTGTATTAATCTCAGATTTTGTATCACTGGACTCTGCTTGTACATTGTCAACAGGATTTGCAGTATCTGTTACTGGCTCAGCAATTTCAGGCTGTGCAACTGTATTTGTGGTATTATCCATCTTTTCTCCTTTTATCGTAGAAGTAAACGTATTTTCGTTTACGGGGTCACCCCCTACCTTAATGCCTTCTTACAGGCTATTATTCGTTGTACTGTTCATGGCAATTTGCCCTAAACGTTGTTTAATCTTTTCTTTTATATCCAATTTAAAATCAGGATCTGATATATTTTCTGATGCTAATGCTTCTAAATATTCCTGCATGTTTCTAAATGGCATCCAGTATAATCTGGAATCGTCGATATGCCTGTGTGCTATAGGATCACCGCCCATACGTACTGCTTCTGCTTGTGCTTCTTCTTCTGTGTCGTATTCTCTTGCGGCCATATCGTGTAAGTCTGCTGTAAATACTTTATCGTATCTCTCATAACTTAATAATAATTTATCTATCTCTGCTAATTCATTTTCTAAACTTTTTACGTTGAAGTGTCTGTTATAACTGATTGCAAACTGTTCTGGCATTGGATCTCCTTCCCAGTCAAACCACATTCTCCATAACTGATATTCTGCGTTTTCTAAACTTACTGCTTTCTTTCTTACAAATGCTTCAAGTTTACTGTCGTACTGCTCTATTTGTGCACCACTACGGCTTGCTTTAATTAAATCTTCTGATCTAATCATAGCAACCTGATTCATCTTATCTACCTTCTGATCGATTAGTTCCCTTAACTCTGTAATACTGTCCAGTGGCGGTGCCACAAACTCAAATACATAATTAGGTTGCCCATTCAGTGAATTCGCTACACGAATTACTGAGCCAGGTTCTGATCCAATATTATATCCATTTTCACTTAACGTATCACTGTCCGCTACAGTTACTGGATGTGCGCCATAGGATACTGCAGAGTATATCTCACCCATGTCGCCATATATTGAACGCTGAATCTGTGCTATATCAAAAATTGGTGTATGTCCTACACCATTTTGTATTTTAGTACTTTGATAAATGGGTCTTACAGGAACGTAACCCAACTCATTAGGTTGAGAAATTCTGTAATAACCAAGATCGTCGTCATCGTCTGTATCTGACCCTATAAACTCAGCCATTTCTGGAAATTCTGCAATAGAATCTGCGTCTTGAGGGGCAAATATTGTTTCAATTGTGTTTTTTGTAATGTGCTGGTATACTTCATAACCGCTTTCACTAGCAACTCTGATAACTATGTTAGTTAATTCTAAGTTATTGCTTTCATTCCAGCGATACTTCCAGTTTGTTACATCTAATGGACTATGCATTCTCCAACGTGGGTAAGGTCCGTCTGCTCCTTTTAAGCAACTTACCCAAACAATGCCATATACTGTACTAAATGTGTCTACCTGACTCATAAACTCATTAACACTATTACCTTCTCCGTCTACGTCTTTAATAAAGTCATTAATCTTTTCATCTCTGATATGCAGATGTACTTCATCAACTAGTGTTCTGCTGGGAGGGTTTCTGAATAGTATAGCATTGTATTCTGATGCGTATAGTCTTACATATGGAAAAACTGGTACGTTCTCTAACTTCTCACCATAGAAGTTACTTGCTACCTGATCGCCACCATTGTTTGCTTCTTGTGGGCTATTGGCTCTGTTTACTGTACTAGTATATACTGCTGTCTGATTGCCACCACTATCAATATCATATGTATTTACAACATCACTGGGTGTGCTGTAATCAATGTCATATGCTTTTAGGTATCTTCCGTCTCTGTATTCCACACCGCCATAGTAACTGTTAGCGTTTAACTTCCAGTCATTATAATATCTGTTGTATGCTTCGTGTGAATTATTAAGGAAGTCGTAAGTGTTTATTTCTTTGGCCAAAACGTAATCTCCAAACTGTTGTTTCCATATATGGTACGACTATTTATCGTTTCTGCACATTTTTATTACATTTGTTGATATTAAGGCTTGACATATCTGATAAATGCGTTATACTAGTGGCATATATTTAAAAAAGGAGTAATATATGAAAGACTTTAACCATACAATACTAGCCAAGGCTACATATGATGATATGCAACATACATTAAATTTAGACAAACACAAGTTTAAAAACGCTAAAAAAACTTATAAAATATTGGCATGTAGCGGAGATAAATCTGTAGGTGGCATGGGTCGTAATGCTACTACATATGATATACCTCTAGATAAAATTAATGATGTTGATACCTATATAGATATATGTGAACACTGGAGCACTTATGCCATAATGTCAATGCCATTTGAAACTAGATGTGACAAATACTCAGGAAAAGTATTTGACATATATATGAATGCACATAACTTAATGGAAGATATATTCCAAGACAAATGGGATTATAGATCTTCCTGGTGTTGGGTTGAATATCCGGAGGTGGCATAATGTTTTACGATCAAGAACAAAATGCTCAACACAATATATTGTTAGATGCAGTTAAACAATTTCCAAAATTTATTGGGCCGCAACATGCAGATAATACATTTGCCGCAAAATATCTGGTGCATTGGATGAATCAAAATGGTTATACAGCAGAAATAGTTGATGTGCCAAACAAAGATGCTATAGGTATTAAATGCGTTGGCAAGGGTTTGTTCAAAGAACCTAAAGATTTTATGGAATCATATGGCAACATTAGTTGGACACAGGTATTTGCTGAGCATTGGAATTATAATAATCCAAACAATAATAGAGAAAAATGGTTTGCAGAACCATATGATAGCAATATGATATTGTTTGTAAAGAAATATATTTTTAATGAAATTACTAATGAATATGAGGTGGCGTAAGGCCATTAAAACAGTATTTAATTATGCTGACAGTTAAATACTATTGCTTGTCCTAACTTGCAAACGCCGATGTAAAACAACGGTTAAAATACCCGCATACTGTGGGTATTTTTTTGACAGATAAAAAAAGCCAGATGCTTGACTACCTGGCTTTAAAGGAAAGATTATAATTATAATCTAAATACATTAATGAGTAAAGACCCTCTCTACTACCGCGGCTGTTAATGGACACACTAATTTCCTTAGCCGCTAATTATTTAATGTACTACTATTTATAGGTGCCTGCGTGCCTGGAATTAAGGAAATGGCACTCCCCTTGAAGAGGTCACGCAGGGCTTATGATTTATAGTTTTATTGTTTCTGTATCTGCTATGTACTCACTGGGTACTACATTGTCAGTAAACGTTGTGGCTGTGGTATCTGTATCGTAATCTATACCATCTAAGTATATACCTGCTCTGGCAAGTAACTGAATCATTTTGGGATCATCGTTTATGGTATGTTTATATCCATAACTTTGTGCTATACGTCTAGCACCTTCTCGTGTTTTAGGATTGTACTTATGTTTTGCTTTCATTTTTTTCCTTTTCTATTAGAATATCTATTTTGGCATCTTTATATTCCTGATGTGTTATTGTTTCTATTGCTAATGCGCCATATTTACCAGCATAGTTCTTTATTGCTAAATCCATATGCTCTTTTGTAGGTGCTACTAGTTCACTGTATACTGTTTTAGTATGTATCACACCAGTCTCTAATTGTATTTGCTGTTGGTCAAATGTTTCAACTGCATTTAGTGTAACCTTTAAGTGTGCAATAAAGTCTGGTTTACTCTTTGCTAGGGCTATCTGTTGTTCCGGTGTTAGTGCCATTTTTATCTCCTGAATCTCTACTGTTTATATTATCTCTGGGTTTGCCAAATATTTGTTCCCAATTATCTGTATACTTCTTTTGATCATGGCCTCTGGGCGTACTGCCTTTACCACCATGCCAATTACTCTTCTTCATCGTTTATAACCTTGCCATTTACACGAACTTTAAACTTGGGTTTGGGTTTATCAGTGTTCCAAGTTATTTTATCGTAATTGTCTTTATACTGTTGGCAATTTACGCCTGAGTTTATCTCACTATATTTCATACCGTCTTTGATACTTCTGATCTCTTTAAAGCCAGGCGTTTTATCGATAATCTTCTCTGCTTGTTTAAGTATCTTTTTATCTATGCCTGAGCCTTCAGAACTGTTTCTGGTAAACTCATCCATTGTTACGTTTAGTTACTTCTGATCCATAACCTGCCATAATAGTAATTGTACTAAGTGTAAGCCACCATGGATTAATTAAGTTTAACATAACTCCCCATAGTAAACTGATGCCCAGTAAACTCATTGTGTTCATTGTGTGAGTAACGTGACTACTCTCTTTGTTTAAATATTCTGGTAATTTCATAATTCCATTTTCTCCTTTTGTAATACTTTAACAGTATCTTCTGTTATCATTAACATAACTGTATCTGCTTCTTCCTTGGCTACTTCGGCTTGCATAATGCAACTGCCTCTGTCCATGCCTATAAACTCTAGCGTTCTGTGTGTATGCGGGTAATTGACTGTTATTTTGTATACTTCTTGTGAAGTATATCTGGTCATATACTTGCCTTGCTCATTCCATACTTTAAATGTGTGTTTAGCCATTAAACATCTCCTTTGTGTTATAATTTTTTATACTAGGAATTGTTTTCCAATTATATTGCCTAGTATAAGGATTGTTGTCATGTATATCTTCATATGCATATACTGACCCTGGATATAAATTATAAAACTCTTTTAAGGCTTGATTGTTTTTATATATAGTGTCTGCATACTTATTAGCATGTGTTTGGCTAACATCTATATTATAAGGTGTATATGCGTTTCCGTAATGATGATCATGATTGCCGGATTCATTCCAGGCTATCCAACTTTTAACTTGTTGTTTATAATCTTTCCTATATAGGTATATAATTTCATTACAATAAACTTTTAAACGTTTTATGATATCAGCATTATAATCTATTTGATCCGGCATTACTTTAAATACAAAACGTGTACATTTTTTTAAAGTATTTTCGACAACTTGTAAATTAGGAGCATCATTAATAAATTCGTACATGTTATACAATTTATTTACTCTGCTGTTTTTTTCAGTAAAACAAGTGCTACCAGTTCTATAATTAGTAATAACCATGCATCTACTTAATTGCTGGTCAATTTGCATCACATAACCTGGTTGTAACGTAAATGTATTTGGTGCCTTCTGGACACCCCCACAAGTACTCTTGTGCTTTTTGTCTACAATTATCTAATGTACTGTTACGAAAGTATTTTAAATACTCCTGCTCTGGTTCTATAACACTGATTACATACTCTACTTCTTTTGCCATTTTTAACTCCTGTATACTTTGCCTGAATGTTTTTTATATTCTACTTTAACTGGATATAAGTGATTTACCAGATATCCTAACGCATCTACAAAGTGATCTAACCCTGAGTCTTTATCAGGTTGTCTGCTACCTTCTTTGTAAGTGTGTTTCCTTAATGCATTAATAAGTTTAACACATTTAGGATCTATTGTCAATTTAATTTGCCCATTATGACTTTTACATACACTATTTACTGCTCCTATACGATCTTTTACGCTAGGATTGACCGAGCCCACGTGCAACTTAAAGCCTGAGTTTTTAAGTATTATATGGTCTGTAACTCCTCCAGCACTTGTACGTCTTTGTGCACCACTGGCATCTGGGTATGCATGAAAACGGCCTTGAGGATACCTTTGCTGTATCTCCGCAACCATTTCTTGTGTATTAGTACCATATATCTCTACTTCATCGTATATATGTAAGCCTGACATTGTCTGATAGCCTATAACAGCCGCACCTGGGTCAACGTTGAAGTCGATGCCCACATGTCTTATACTGTGATTTGCAATTGGATAACCCATTGGTTGTATGTTGTGATCGCCAAATGCATAGTATATAATACCTGAATAAGTAACAAACTCTGCCAGATACTCTTGAGAAAAAGTTCTTTCGTCCATATCCTGTTTAGCAGATTCTATCTCTTCTGCATCTACATTACCGCCTTCTGCTGTAGTAAACTGCCAACTCTCCCAGTCCTTTAATTGCTTTGCATTACTGTATAAGTCAAAGAACCAATTACGACCTTTAGGAGAACCTATTATAAGAGCACTTCCTTGCCTGTCTGACAAAGTTGGACGTATTACAGCAGTCCAGGCCTCTTCTGATATATCAGCGGCCTCATCTATCACTACGTAATTAAGTCCTATTCCTCTGATAGAATCGAAATTGTCAGCCGATCTGAGCATTATGATACTGCCATTAACTAGTGTACAAGTAAGTTCTGCTTCATTTACTTTCTTAAGCCAATTCACGTTCCTGAGCATGTCTTTTAAATCCTGCCACACGATCTGTTTACTCATACGGTAACTGGGACTCACGTACATACACTTGCTGTTGGGTTGTCTGGCATGATAGGCTAAACTGGCTATACTGGCGTATGTTTTACCCATACGTCTGCCAGCCGCTACTACTTTAAATCTAGCAGGGCTATCCAGTATGGTTTGTTGTGGTTTTGTTAACTGCAAATCTATACCCCTATAAATGAACGGGCACCGGGGT
>Ga0209535_1001592_pt1 | contig 15396 bp, 9 predicted proteins | sample LinPmetageLP28_FD_184041 | JGI IMG/M metagenome (GOLD analysis project Ga0209535, IMG submission 184041) | Marine viral communities from the Pacific Ocean - LP-28 (SPAdes) (version 2) | ecosystem: Environmental > Aquatic > Marine > Oceanic | place: Pacific Ocean | collected 2009-08-22 | reverse complement strand
AGAGCAGAAGAATATCCAAGCATTGCAGATCAGCTAGACGACATTTATCACAATGGCGTTGATGGTTGGAAGGCTACAATTAAAACAACAAAAGATAAATTTCCAAAGGCTTAATAATGTGTGAACTTTGTAACGGCGAATGTATTTGTAGATAAATGCAAATCGACTTTAAAACATTACTATCTTTTATACCTATGCTTTTATTAGTAGGGGTTACCTATGGTACATTTAATACTAAAGTGAAAGCTTTAGAAAATAAAGTAGATTCTCTTAGCACTATACAAAGAGATGTAGCCATTATAAAAGAAAAGATAATGTGGATGGAGAAATATTTAGTTACACAACAAGCTAAATTTTAAAGGAGGGGTACGGCTTTATGCCATTAATAAAACTAACAGCACCTCCTGGTGTAGTCACAGACGTGACAGATTACCAAGCAGGTATGCGATACACCAATTCAGATAAGATAAGATTCTTTCAAGGATATGCAGAGAAGATTGGAGGATGGACTAAACGTTTTAGCTCATCTCAAATATCTGGTAAGTGTAGGAATATCCAAACACACAGAGATTTAAACGGTAATAAATACATATTCATGGGTACGTCTACTCATGTCTACGTAGAGTATGGTGGTCAGGTTTATGACATCACACCTTACAGAACAGATCAAGTAACTTTATCTAACCCTTATACAACAGCAGCTTCAGGTAGTGTAGTAACTGTTACTCACAGTAACCATGGATTAGCTAACACTTCTCCAGGTTCTCGTGTTGTAATTTCTACTGCAGTAACTTTGAACAACGTGACAATAGCCGCAGGTGAATACATTGCAACATATATAAATGCAAACAGTTATACAATAACAGGGTCAGGTAGCAGCTCAGGAGCTGGTACTGGTGGTGGTAGTGTTAATGTAAGATACTTAGTTAACAATGGACCTGATGATGGTTTAACAGGATATGGTTTTGGTGCTGGTCTTTGGGGACAATCTACTTGGGGAACAGCAAGAAGTTCTTCGGGTATTGTTTTATCACCAAGAGTTTGGTCAATGGATGCATGGGGTGAAGACATCGTGGCATCTGTAGGAGGCGGCGAAGATACTATTTATTACTTTGAAGTTAGTTCTTTTATTGCAGGTCCGACTACATATAGAGGCACAACTCTAGCTGCTTACGTAACAGCAGAAGGAGGAGACGCTTCTCAAATCCCTACTAAAGTAGGACTAGTTTTAGTATCAACACCTGACAGACACTTGATTGCTTTCGGTTGTAATCCACAAGGATCTACAGTTTACGATAGAATGACAGTAAGATTCTCATCACAAGAATCTTTGAGTACATGGGCACCTCAACTAATTAATACTGCAGGTGAGCAAAGATTAGGTACAGGTACAAATATTGAAGCTGTTAGAAAAGGTAGAGGACAGATTTATTTATGGACAGATGTTGATGTATATTCTATGCAGTTCATCGGACCTCCATTCACATTCTCTTTCTCTGTACTAGGAGAAATATCAGGAACAATAGCTAAGAACGCAGCTACTGCTATCGAAGGTTCAGCCTTCTGGATGGGAGTGGATAACTTCTATATGTATGATGGTGCAGTTAAAACTCTAGCATGCCCTGTGTTGAATCATGTGTTTGATAACTTTAATCAGGTACAAAGAGAAAAAGTTTTTGCTGGGCAAAATATTAAGTTTAATGAGATATGGTGGTTCTATCCTTCTACTGATGCTACAGAGATTGATAGTTATGTTATCTATAATTACATGGAACAGACATGGGCTATTGGTACTTTAGACAGAACAGCTTGGAGAGATTCTAATATCTATAGTAACCCTATAGCTATTGATGCTACAGGTATACAGTACAATCAAGAGAGCGGAGTAGACGCAGCAGGTGGTGCTATAAATGCTTTCATAGAAACAGGATTTTTTAATGGTGATGAGAACGGAGATAACATTTACTTTATAGATAGAGTGATACCTGATGTTACTTACACAGCTGGGAGTTCTATAAAGTTTACTTTAAAATCTAAAAGATTTCCACAAGAGACTGCAATAACAAAAGGACCGTTTACTGTTTCGGGTTCAGCTAGAGAGTTAGATCTTCGTTCTAGAGGCAGAGGATTTCAGGCTAGGTACGAGAGTACAGCTACTGGAGTATCTTGGCGCTTAGGTACTTGGAGAGCTAATGGTAGACAGGACGGGTTAAGGTAATGGGATTATACAGTAGAATAGTTTATCCTGAGCCTTCTTATAAAGAAAGAGCCGAAGGTAAGATTGAAGTGCGTACATATGATGCATTGATACAAGCATTACGTTTAAGAGATTATTCAGAAGAAGCTCCTCCAGTAAAAATTCAAGATCAAACTGAAGGCAGAGCTTTCTCTTGGTTTATGGGGTCAACCGATTAATGTCTACTTTATATAAGTCAGAAATATTTGATTTAACAAATACAAATCTTACTACAGTCTATACTTGTCCGACTGAAACAGAAACTATTGTCAAGACAATTCAGAGTCACAACCATGGTAGTGGTAATGTTGTGGTTCAATTATTTATAACTAGAGGAGGAACTACTGTTGAAGTGGCTCATCATACTCTAGCATCAAATGCATCTCAGAATATTTTAGATGGTACAATTGTACTAGAAGCTGCAGATGTTTTAAAATTACAGGCAGGGGCAGCTAATGATATTCAAGGCATCATGAGCTATATGGAGGTCAGAAGTGACACTAACAACCCTGTATAAAAATGGCGTGCCCCCTTGCAAACTGGGGCTAAAAAGGATATAATATTACGATGGCGTATGGTTCAACTCAACAAAATTATGCTGGTCCAGTAAATCCTGGTGACATGGTAGTTCAAAACAATACAGTATCTCCTGGGATCGCTGCGTTACTACGTAAGGAGAATAGGAGAGGGGCACAGGGAATTATACAATTACCAGAAGTTTCTAAACCTGCTCCAGATTTTTACAACCAAGCACTAATGAATGTGCAAGATCAAATTCAAGGACAGGCTAATACTTTAAACGCTATGGCTCCTGATGGGGAGCGTCTAGCTTACATCAACGAGCAAGAGGCAGGCATATTAAAACTGTTAGGCGGAGCAGGTGAGCCCGTTAATCCTACTGGCATACCTTCTTTCTACACAACTGGTGGAGGTCAATACGGAGGATATAGTAGAGATAGGTCTGGAGCTAAAGCAGCTTATGATAAAAGTCAGGCTGAGAGTAATAAGAAAGAAAGTAGAGTTTCACAAGATTTAATAGACGCAATGAGTAGTCGAGAAAAGTCTGGTTCTGTGTATACAGACCCAGTTAAAAAAGATGCAATAGAATTTGTTCCTATGGTCGCTGGTGGTATTGGAGCAGCTGAGTTTGCAGACGACGAAGATATAAGTAATAACTTCGCACAGCAAGCTTTAATTAATGCGTACATAACAGGATCAGCAGATCAAATGGGTGGCAAAGATTATACAATAGGGGATTCAGCACTCAAAGGATTGAATGCTTTAAAAGGGCAAGCTAATAATACTATCTTTAGTAGTGACTACAATAAAATGTTTAATCAGGGTTTAGAAGAAGCAGGACTTAGAAAAGAAAGTGTCTTGGGATTAGACTACACGACTGATGATGGGAAAAGATTAAAGTATGCATTGGGAGGAGGCTCTTCAGGTATAGGTAATTTCGCGAAGATGATAGCTGATAATTCTATGTTAACTAAGCTATTAGATCTTCTACCTGGTGATTCTTATGATGACATGTCTTTTGATCAAAGACTAAAGGCATATGATAACATGCTAGCACAAAAAGCTAGGCAAGATTTCTTAAGTAGTAGAAAAAAACCTGAAACCACAACTTCCACAACAGAGGAAAGTAGTGAAGAAGAAGCTGGAGACGAAGATGAAATTGATTTCTTTGACTACGCTAGAAGACTTAGACAACCTATGGATTATCAATCAATATTAGACAGAGCTTTTAAAGGTAGTACTGACGGAGCTTTACTAGAATCATACAAAGAAGCAATGGAAAGGGCTACAGCATAATGGCATTTTTAGATTTTTTATTTGGCAGCAACGAAGCTAAACAGACTGTTGACCAAGTTAAGTTACCTGACTATTTAGAAAAGGCTGCTGAATCTTTAGTAGCAGTATCGGGTGACGTAGCTAAAGAAGGATTCATACCTTACACAGGACCAAGATTAGCAGGCCTAACTCAAATTGAACAAGACGCTATAAAGCAATCACAAGCTTCTAGCGGATTAGGTGGGCTAAGAGGATCATCTGCTTTTACAGCAGCCACAGCATCAGGGGCACCTATTACAGACGCAGATATTCAAGACTACATGAATCCGTATATAACTAACGTGGCAGACGTAGCCGCTAGAGAACTTGAAAGAGCTTCTAAAATACAAAGTCAAGAGATAGGAGCAAACGCTGCAAACGTTGGAGCTTTTGGTGGGTCACGTCAAGGATTACTAGAAGCAGAAAGTCAAAGAAATTTAAATCAAGGGTTAGCTGACATTTACACCAGAGCACAAGCACAAGCCTATGGACAAGCTTTGAATGCTGCGCAAACAGAAAAGAAACAACAACTAGCTTCTGCTATAGGTATGGGACAACAAGCTACAACTGCTCAAGCTTTAGACTCTGCTGATATACAGCAACAGTTAGGTATAGGTGGATTACAAAGAGGCATGGATCAACAAGCCTTAGACTTAGGATATCAAACTTTCTTACAAGAAAGAGATTACCCTAAATCACAACTAGGATTTTATTCAAACATTCTTAGAGGCGTTCCGTACGGTACAACTACAACAGGCAGCACAAGCGTACCTCAAGCAAGTATGTTCTCACAACTAGCAGGGGCAGGTATTGGAGCACTAGGGGCTGCAGGAAATTTAGGTTTAAGTTGGAGTGATCTAACAGGATCATTCGGTTAGGAAATAATATGGACAAAGATTTTTTAGATTTTTATTTTAACCCTACGAAAAATTCAGAGGGCGAAACTGAATTAACCCTTGGTGATAATGGCAACTTTGATGATTACATAACAGGACTATTATTAAAACAAGGAAATATGAACAGCAATACTCCTGGTGGTGTATTAAAAGACAAAAACATGAAACCGTATTTACGTTCTCCTGTGGAAGTTCCATACTCAAAAGAAGATGTTGAGTTCTTATCTAAGAAAAAAAATGTAACAACTGATGATCTTGAAAACATGTTAAACCCAAATCCTAAAGGATATAAATTTGATATAAATTCAATACTTAAAAATATGTCTGAAGGTAAATTCGCAGACAATATTAGAAACGTTGTTTCCGATAGTACTGAAGATGTTAAAGGAACCTTATCAGGACTCGGAGATTTGATTATGAACTCTGATATTGCAAAGAAATCTAGAGAAAAAGCACAAGCTAGAAAAAATAAAGATACTATGAATCTAGCACCGCCAGGCCAAGGAGAGGCTGGTATTAATCTTAGTGATATGATTATGTCTGATGATGTAATAAAAATTCTTAACACTAAACCGTTTGAACCAGATCCAATTAAAAATTCTCCTGGAGGTACAGGAGACAAAGCTACTGGTGGAAATAAATCTAAAGAAAAGAAATCAGACAGTAAAAAAGAAGATGATTTTGAAATTACTTTAAAGGACAAGCCAGAACCACCAAGTAAAATAGGAATGATATTAAACAACTTGATGTCAGAGAGTCCTACGTTCTTAACAGAGATAGCTAAAAGTTTACTGGCAGGTAAAGGTTTAGTTCCTGGTATTATTGAAGGCTCTGAAAAAGAAAGAGATGTAGACTTAGCCACAAAGAAAGCTGCGAGTGCTGCTAAGAGTCAATCAATATTAGATGCCTTAAACCAAGCGAAAGCAAGAGAAGCGTTAAGACCTGACGAGGTAATAGAGAATGCTAATTTATACGCTACTCAGCTAGGATACCCTGAGGGTAGTGAAGATTATAAAAAAGCTTTTGATGAAATGGTTAGACTGCAAGTGCAAAATTCAGGAAGCGGATCTCAACTAGCTAACTTGATTACAGCGAGTACATTAGCGGGAGGAGATCTAAGTAAATTAGGTCAAGACTTTTTAAACAATAATCCTATGGGCGGTAATAATACTAATAATACTAATACTACAAATGGTCCTGAGGTAATTAAAGGCTACACACTAAGTTAATTTAAACTAAAAAAGTTTAACTTTTTGAATACACGGAAGTGTAAGGAATAAATGGCAGAAGAAAACACAACACAACAAGCTATATCTAGCTTAACATACCCAACCATAGACGAACTTCGCGCGCCTACTCCTACTACTACCACACCACAAACACCTAAAGAAGATCTAGTTTACTACCAAATCTCTGAAGATCCAGGTGCCCCTCTCATTGAATTTAGAAAAGACCAGTCTCCTGAAGAGATTGATCAGTACTTACAATCAAAAGAACTTGCTAACAATTTGTTTAGCCAAGGATACTTGTATGTTCCTGGACTCTCTGCAGAAGATAGAATACCTGCTCAAAAAATAAAAGCTCCAACTCTAGATGACGTAGGATATTTTGATAGAGGATTTGACAAAGGGTTTGATTTTCTTAAAAACACTATACCATATATGAAAGACACCTTCTATGACATAGTTAATAACGAAGAAGGGCGCCAACAAACTCTAAAGACTTTAGAATTGTACAAGAATCAATCAGCTGCTAAACAATACTTTACTGATGACGAAGGGAATGTACGACCTTACGAAGTCTCAGTGGATAAAATTATAGAAAGCGAAGAACAGCTAACTGAGTTTATTAGATTCGCTAAAGATACTTTTGGTAATGCTTTTGCAACAGGAGTACCTTTAATTTTAGCAGGAATGGCTGCTCCTTTAGTAGGAGTTAGTGGTCTTTTAACAATGGCTGTAGCGGGATTCCCGATAGGTGTAGGGATGACAAGGGAAAAACAATTAGAGGTAACTGATGACCCTAATGCACTTAGAACTTTAACGTATGGAACAGCTATTGGTGTAGCTGAAGCAGCAATTGGAGCTCCTAGTAGATTTACAAGATCAATAGTAAAATCATTGGGTAAAGAAGTTTTAGATCAACCAATTAAAAAGAAATTCTTTTCAAGTGTAGGTAAAGAGGCAGCTAAAAGTTCTGCTTTAGAAGGAGTAACAGAAGTAACTCAAGAGTCTCTTGCATATTCAGCACAAGCTGGAGAAGAAGGCCTTTCTCTTAAGGAAAAATTTACAAACCAAGAAGTAATAAAAAGTTTAAGAGATTCATTTATAGCAGGATCTATAGGTGGTGCTCCTTTTGGTGCCGCAGCTGGGGTTGGCCAGTACGCTGGACAACAGCCTGGTCAAAAAAACAATTTTACATCAGACAGTATATTACCTGAGAATGACCCAATAGTAAATGAATATGTTGGCAAAAGATATACAGCTAAAAGTTTTCCAGATGCGTATGACGCAGATGATAATATTATAAATGACAAAGACGGCAATCCTTATGTTCCTACGTATGAACTAAAAGAAGTAGTAAATAATAAAGGGGTTACCTATGCGATACTAACACACACAAATCCAAATGTTAGTATTGAGAACCCTATACTAACTATACCTATTGATCAACTAAGCTCAGAGCTTACAGAATATGTACCACCAGTGGTGGAAGAGAAAGCTCCTGTAAATCCTAAAGCAGAAATAGCAGGTGTCACTGAAGAGCAAGCAAAAAAGATTAATATCGATGTAGAAAAAGGAGTGCCCTTTCAAGAGGCATTAAAGAAAAATGCTCCTGGTGCTGTGTATGTAGAAACTGAAAAAGAAAAAACAGACAGAGAGTATAACAGCCAAGAGTATCCTCAACACAATGCTAACACTGTAAAGGCCGCTAAGAAAAGATTAAAGGAAAGAGGATATAGTAATGTCGATAAGCTTAGTGCGGACGACGCGATAGTTATAGCTGAAGATAATCGTAATGAAGTATCTACAAAAGAAAGAGAAGCATTAGAAAACCTAGGATATTTTAAAGGACCTAATGGTGCTTCTTTTATAGAAAGGTTAGAGAGTAATGTTGAGATAGGTTCTTCTGGCAAAACTAAAGGACGTGAACTAATTGAAACTATTATCAAGAACAAGAAAGCTTTTGCTCCTGAAGAAGTTGTAAACAGATATCAAAGTGGTGAAAGAGTTATACCAAAGTTATCAGAGAATGAAGCAAGAAAAGCTGGTTACTCTTTAGGATTTATAGAAGATTATAAACGAAGTGATTATAACAGGGACTTAAGATCTCTTAATGATTTAATAAGCAATGAGTCTAATCCTGAAGAACTTAGAAGAATTAAAAAACAAAAAAGAGATTTAATATCTGCTTACAGATTAAAGAATACAGAAGCTGTAGATAGATACAATAGATTAAGAGCGCTTGTTACAGGAAGAGGAGCTCAATCACTACCTAATAATATTAATCAAATTAAAGAATTACCTGCGTATACAAGGGGGTTAATAAATAGAATACAAACTATTCAAAATACTACTAACATAACTCCTGAAGATAAACAATTTCAGATTGAGGAAACAAGTAAGTTACTAGAAGAAGCTTTACAATTAAGATCTGATCTAGATCAATTGCTTGTAACATTAGGATCAGATATATTAACAGATCAAGAAGTAAGTAACCTTAACTTAGGTAGTATTAGTAAGATAGAAAAAGATATAAAAGGGAAGACAACTCCTATCTATACAAAAGAAATAGCAAAGCTCTGGTCAATACCAGCAGGCAACCCAAGATTAAAACAAGATTTTGCTGATAGCTTACCTAAACTATTTGAATCTTTACGAGCAGAGCTAGATCGTTTGGGTCTGGATACTGTGCAACTAGATGTCGTGAATCAGTTCTTAACCAAAGAAGGGGGCACGCCTTTAAACGGAGCTTACTTAGTTGATTCAACAGTGATTGAAGCTGGTATCAGATTAAGATCTATAGGTATAAAAGTTAAAGAGGGTATGTCTATTGACAGGGCGCTCGAAACTACTCCTGATGTAGACATAAATGAAACTATATTAATCTCACGTACGGCTGTATCTCCTTTAGAAGAAATTGGCATCAAGGCAGACCCACGTATATACACATTACATCACGAAGCTATGCATGCTTTTTTTAATAATGGATTCTTTACACCTAAAGAAAAACAAATACTATTAAAGTATGCAAAAAATAGCTGGATAAATAATTTTAAAATTAAAACAAGATACAGTAATCTAACAGCAGAGCAACAATTAGAAGAAGCTATATCTGATACGTTTGCTGCTTACATGGCAGGACAATATAAACCAAGAGGTGTAGTAGCTGTTGCCTTATCTAGGCTTAAGTCATATCTTAACGCTTTATCTAACGCTCTATTTAACACAGGATATAATGATCCTTACAAAATATTTGAAGCACTTGATCTAGGTATCATACAAAAAAGAAAAGCTAAAGATAGAAAGATTGTTTTAGAGAAAACCCTACAAGAAAATAGATACGAAATACTAAAGATGAATCAAACAAATTTCCAAAAGTGGTTTGGAAACTCTGTAATAAAAGGAGGGAATGAGGCTGCCGCTAAAAGAACAGGAGCTTCTACTTTAAATAATGCAGTATCTATTACTCTCAATACAGTAAAATCTAAAGACGAACAAAGAAAAATAAATAATATTTTTGAAGACCTTGGCTTTATAGAACTACCTAAGGCTGTGTCAAATTTGTTTGGCATCATGAATTACTTGAGTGGTAGTGGTAGACCAGACGGTCTTCCTAATTATGATGACGTAGTAGAGATGGACTCTTTAATATATCAAGTGACTGATTCTTTAATTAACTCTACTGAAATACAAGACAGTGAGTACATCACTGATATTGGTTCTCGAGTAACAAAAGATATATTGCAAAGATTAAATATTATAGATAGATTAACATTGCCTGCACAACAACGCAATGTAATAACATTACTAAAAGACTTATTATCTACAGGACGTTATGACCCTGTAGTAACTAGCGGATTGGTTGCTAAACTAAATGCAGATAGGATTACATTTGAAGATATAGATAATGCTAACACTCCGCTAATAGTATACCATGCTACATATGATGGAGAGTTTAATGCTTTTGATCCTAATAAATATTTAGATTTTTTCTTTCATGTTGGAACTCACAATCAAGCAAAAGCTAGACTAAAGGCTACACAAAACGTCAGAGGTAATAATAGATTATCACAACCTACTTTAATACCTTTAATGGTTTCTATAAAGAACCCTGTAAGAATAAAAGACGATGGAAACTTTGAAGCGCGTGCTGTATTAAATCAATTAACTAAAGACGAAGGTGTAAATACTAAAGAAGCACAATATAAAATAACAAACTCTGTAAAGACTATACCAACAGAGCTTACTGTAGGAGGATTAAGTCGAGTAAATACTCAAGACATTACTACGAAAATATTTACACAGGCAGAGGCTAACAAAATTCAATTAGACATTATGAGAGTTACCGCTAAGTATGACAAGATGTTTGATAAATTGCAAGAAAAAATAGAGACTATGTCTGACCCGTACGAAGCTCAACAGTTCGGGCAATCTGCATTGGAAGGAGGAAAAGCTAAAAGAGATTTTGAACACGATCAGATTTTAAAGAAAGCTATACAAGCAAAAGGTTATGATGGTATTGTATATAGAAATGATTATGAAGCTAACTTAGAAAATAATATACTAGAAGATTCTTACATAATATTTGAACCTGTTCAAGCTAAACACGTAGATAATTCTGGTAACTATGACTTAACAAATCCAAACTTTAAAGCCTCTGTTCAATTCCAAGAAGACCCGTCTGATTTAGAAATTGATAAACCTATTATTCAAAACAGATCACAGTTCAGACAACAATATCTTCAAATGAAAAATATGATTAAACAAGATAATCTATTTAATAGTCAAACTGGACAGGCATTTGATGAAATAGATGCTGCTAAAAAGCTAGGACTTTTCAATAGAATACTATCGCACCCAAGAATATGGATGAATAAAAATCCTATCTTTGCTCCTTTATACCAAGCAGTTACAAACAGACAAGATAAAGCGGCTAGGTTGCAATTTAACTTTGTTGAAAAATTAAACTTTAATTTTATACCAGCTATGCGTGATCCTGAGACCAGGCTTAATTTAGAGAAAGCGTTAGAGATGACCTTACAAGTTCCTGGTAGATATCGTCCTAATGAAAATGGTGAGATTATATTTACAGCAGTTGAGGATGGCAAGGCTGCAGGTAGTACAGTAAAAAAAGGTGAAGTAGTTATTCTTAAAGATGACGCAGCATTGGCTTACTTAGATGTACAAGAAGCTTTCGCTCTTCAACACGCTGAAATTATAAAAGGATTAATGTCTAATGAAAACGTATTCAACATGATTAAACAATCTATAACTATGTTAAGAGCTTTCAGACCTGATCTAGCTAACAACCCTATTCTAAGTTATAAAGAAGATCAGTATGAAAACTTTACCTTTAATGAAATTAAATTTTTAATTGATGAGTTGAAAAATCCTGGTACATTCTTACAAGAAGGGGGCACTTTTGACAAGGCTTCGTTTAATCTTGCTGCAAATATACTGGGCAAAAAATTAAAAGACAGCGCTGGTAATCCTACAATAGGAGCGGGATTAGAGTCTTTAATAACAGAGCTAACTAAGTATGAGCAATTTAAACAAACTGATTACGTACCTCTACAACGTTATGGTAATTATTTTATAGCAGTAAAAGATACAAAAGGAAATTTGTTAGAGTATAGATTATTTAATAGAGGTAAGTTTGGTGGTGTGTTTTTAAATGAAGAGCCTGATGTAAGAAAAGAATTACAAGAAAGGCACCCAGGTATAGACATAAGTTTAATTCAAAGCGACAAAGTAACTATAGCAAATCTAAGAAACAAAGTCAGTGCAGATTTAGCTACTATAGATTCTATTGCACAGTTCTTGAGTGATGTGAATGCAGACAAATATGTGGAAGTGCGTAAAGAATTAGATACTTTAGTTAACAAGAAAGTAGGAGCTGATATTAAAGGATACAGTATATTCTTAAAACCTAGAAAAGAACAAGGAGGTGTACCTGGATTTAGTACTGATTTTGCTAGAGCAATTAGTCAATACGGTGCTGTATCTTCTGAGCTAGCTGCTAAAAATAGATACAATAGTACGATTCAAAACAGAAAAAAATATATAGATTTAAATAGTAATGATGAAACCTTAAAGAAAGCTACACAAGACTGGTTAGGTTATACAGAAGACCCTAAACAAGAGTATGCTAGCTTACGTCGTGTTGGTTTCTGGTGGTATTTAGGTGGTAACATGTCATCAGCTTTATTGCAAACAGCTACCCTGTTACAACTATCAGGACCGTACATGTCTGAGTTTGCAGGAACTCCTAAGACTGTGAAAGAATTAGGCAAAGCATTGAATGATGTTAGGAAAATGTTTATCTTTAGAAACAGAAAATTCCAAGATGTGTTTTTAGATTTTACAAAAATACCTGATGATTTTGGAACTGGACTTAAGCAAGCGCTGTTAGAAGATATAGCTAATGGAAGAATTAAACAAGGACAAGCTTTGAAAGAAGCAGGTATTCCTACTGGTCAAGTTAGTACAAGAGTACGAGGACAAATAAGAAACGCTGTAAAGACTACAGAGAATACTTTAATAGGCGGACTCTTTAATACTTTCGAAACTTTTTCTCGTTTGAATGCTTACGTTGCTATGTTTAGACTAGCACAAGATCCCAAAGTTCTAGAAAAGTTTGATGATTTTAACTCAGCTTATCCTGAGTACAGACAAATGGTTAAAGAAAACGGAGGCAAACCTTCTCCGCAGATAGCAGCACGTTGGGTTCTTAATGAAAACTTTGGTGTCTATGGTAAAGGCAATAGGCCGTGGTATGGGCAGGGTATTGGTTCTGTAGTATTCTTATTTAGTACATATATAAGCCAAGCATTTAGTCACATGTATAGAATGGCAACACATTCAGGTGGTAAAGGTAACAGAAGATTTGTAGGACAAAAGATATTTGCTAAACAAATGGCAGGTATATTAGCTACAGGTGGTTTAGTTGCTATGCCTCTTGTAGATGATGGTACTTGGTTGTACGACTTTATTAAAAAAACTTTTAGTGGAGTTGACAGAGACACTAAGCAAGAAATTAGAAACTACTTTGCTGAGTATGGGGTTGGCGCAGGTACAATAGAAGCATTTGAAAAAGGATTAATAAACAAAGCATTTGGTATAGATCTTTCTAGAAGACTGCAATTTAATTTACCAGGAATGCAACAGGCTAAAGGTGTAGCTGAACTATTCGGAGTAGGTACAGGTTCTTCAATAGTAGAAGCGACAGGTGCGCCAGGCTCTATGATTATAGGTAACTTAAAAGGAGCGATACAAGATATAAAAAATGAAGGGCAGTTTAATGCTGACGTAGCATTTAAGATATTAACTAACAGAGCTGTACCTACTTTTATAAAAAACTTTATAACAGGTATAAGATACTTAGGAGGAAAACCTGTAGTAAATAACTATGGAACTTTGTTAATAGATGACCCTACTTTTTATGAAGCACTTATGAAAGGAATAGGTTTTAATCCTGTGAGACTATCTAAAGCAAATGAAGCTAACAGATTAGAAAGATTGAATGGAGGCAGAACCTCTGAAGTTAGAAAGAGATACAATAACAGAATTAAATCTATGTTTAGAAAATTACTTATAGGAATTAAAACTGAAGATTTAGATATGCAGATAGATGCCCAAGATATGCAAGCAGAAATACTACAAGACCTTATGAAAACTTACAGTAATATAGAACCTAACTTAAGGTGGTCTCCTGATATAGATAGGCTATTAGATGAAGTCATTCAGGGTTTAAATACTGAGTATAGGCTAACAAAAAAAGACGCTTACCAATTGTTAGAAGGTTTAGAAGATAGGCGTAACCTTAATTTAAATTAATAAGCGTCTCTCTAGGCTTTTTATTTAGCCCACTGCACCCAGTCTTTAGATTTTGCGGTGACTGTATTATCCGCTACTACAGGAACTTGAAAGGTTACTCCATACTCAGGGTGTGTAAACCACAAAGCTTGTTGAGGCCTTTCTGATACGAATCGATTTGAGTAAGCATACTCATCATACCCTTTAGTAGAGCCATTGACAATCGTACCCTTAAGAGATATGTACTGGTGGTAATGCCCCAGTATTACATAGTCTATAGTTTTGTTTTGATTGTTGTACTCTTGCTTAATCTTTTGGACACCTCTAGATATAGGACCAAGCATACCTACAATACCTGAGCCACCTGCTACACCTAGTCTATCTCCATGTGTCAACAAGTAACTGACACCATAGATCTTATATACTGTATCAAACCCACTAGGAATTTGAAACTGTATACGGTCATCATTCTTAAAATGCCTAGACAATAAATTGTATAGCATCCAATCGTAATTAGTTTTGGCGGCTTGCTTATGTCTGTATTGTTTGTATGTTCTTGAGTGATTACCAAATGTACAAGGTACAAATACTTTACCGAATACATCAGCAAACTTTTCTAGTCCCCATGACAATTGATCTATCAATTCAAGAACGTGTTCTATATTAGAACCATCATTGTTCTCTGCTAGTTCATCATGTATATCTCCTGATATCATGTCACCACCTAGAGCTACTACAATTCCTGGGTAGTTAGGGTTAACCATGTGATTAGTACATAGGTCAATGGTAGTCTCAATAACTGTACGTAACCTACGTGAGGCTATGTCTCTATCATATTCATTGATACCATTCACGGCTTCCTTGTCCACTACTTCGCCCCAATGAAAATCAGATAAGAAGATAGTAGGTACTCCAGGTGCCCCCTTCGCAGGGCTAGATTTAGTGAGCCACTTAGGTGGTTTAGCTACATGCTTGTCAGCTTTGATAAGACTATCTTTAAGTCTTTGATGTGAGACATTCTCTTTGGCTAGTACTTCGACTTGCCTTTTAAGTATACGCATCTCTGCATCATGTTCGAATTGTTTTTCTATGAGTGCGGCTTCCGCATCAGGGGGCACCATTGTGGGTTTAATCCCTTGTAGTTGTGCCTGTTCTATTCGTTCGATTAAGGTGGTACGCGGAATGCCTAGCGATCTGGCAGCAGCTGCCTTGTTTCCTTTGGCAGAAATCACCGCGTTTAGTGCGTCGATTAGTTTATTTTTCATGTATAGTTCTCCTGTAGATTGTGGATATTACCACGTTTTTTACCCCTTGTCAACAACTTTCTCTAATGCTATAATATCTGTATGGAAAAAATAACAGACGAGATAGTGCTTGCTGTACCTACTGTAAA
>Ga0209535_1001591_pt1 | contig 15410 bp, 15 predicted proteins | sample LinPmetageLP28_FD_184041 | JGI IMG/M metagenome (GOLD analysis project Ga0209535, IMG submission 184041) | Marine viral communities from the Pacific Ocean - LP-28 (SPAdes) (version 2) | ecosystem: Environmental > Aquatic > Marine > Oceanic | place: Pacific Ocean | collected 2009-08-22 | reverse complement strand
TAAAATTCCCGCCCAAGCCGTATAATGATTTCGGTGATGCTCATCTAGACGGCTGTGACATTAAGAAATATTGGAATGAAAAATCAATAGATCAAAATGCACAATTAAAATTTATTTGCGATTTTGTTAAAAACAATTCTTCTAGTTTCACTAAAAAAGAAGTAAAAACTGCTCTATTACTTAGTGATGCCTGAACCTCAAACACCTCTATCAGCTAGCCGAATCAAAACAGCACAGTCTTGTTCTTGGCTATACTGGTCGAAGTATAAACTCCGTCTTCCAGAAAAAGGAAATGATGGAGCTAGAAGAGGTTCGATATGTCACCTTGTTTTTGAAGTTCTAGGGGTTAAAAAAAGAAAAAAATATTTTAATAAAATAATTAAAACTGAAGATGTTTTTTCTGTCCCCTCTATAAAAAGACTTATCCTTAAACATGCGGTAAAAGAAGGTGTCGATGATAAAGAAAATGTAGATCTAATGAAGGATATGATCTTCAATGGATTATCTTATGATTTCTTTGGTGGTGATTTATCGAAACCAACAGAAGAATATTCTGAAAAAGATTTTGATATAATCAAGAACGAGGGGGATATCAGTTATAAAGTAAGGGGTTTTATTGATAAACTTTTTTTATACAAAAAAGAAAAATTTGCTCTTATCAGGGACTTTAAAACAAGTAAAGACGTATTCAAAGGCAAAGATCAAACAGATAATTTGCAAGATTTGATGTATAGTCTAGCTGTCAAAAAGCTTTTCCCAAAATACTCCAACAGAGTTAGTGAATTTTTATTTTTAAAGTTTGATTTAGACCCTAACGCTTCTAAATCTGGTGTTGTTAGGATGAAGCCTTTAGACCCCGACGAGTTAGAGGGTTTTGAGTTGCAACTTACAGAGATCCAAAAATATCTTGATAACTTTTCAGAAAGAGATGCTAGATATAATTTCGCAGCGCATCAAGGGTTTCCCAAAGATAGTTCTTTCAGTGGTAAACTTCTCTGTGGATTTGCAACGCGCAAAGGAGAGTTAAAAAAGGATGGCACTCCTAAATGGCATTGCCCAATGAAATTTGATTTTTTCTATTACGAAGTTTATGACAATGAAGGTCAGTTTAGAAAATCTTATTTTGAAGAAGAGTTTTCCGAGGGTTTGATACCTGAAGGCGGTTCTTTTGAGCTTCGATATTATCAGGGTTGTCCCGCACATTCTTCTTGACTTCATGTTTTGATTTGGTATCTTACGTTAATGATACCTGTATTCAAGTCAACTTACTCTATTGGTAAGAGTATTTTAACTCTTGATGAAGACGAGATCGAAGGCGGTCCTGATAGCATCTTCACCATATGCGAAGAAAACGATATTAAATCGTTAGTCCTAGTAGAAGACTCTATGACGGGATTTGTAACCGCTCACAATAAATGCAAAGATAAAGATATTGATCTTGTTTTTGGACTTAGGTTGACTTGCTGTAACGACACAAAAGAAGATGATAATTCAGACCATAAGATCGTAGTGTTCGCTAATGATGATGTTGGATGTAAACTGCTTTACAAGATTTATTCCCATGCTCATACAGGTAACGGTAAGGTAGATTTTGCATTTCTTAATTCTGTTTGGAATGATAGTGTTGAATTAATTATCCCTTTTTATGATTCATTTATCTTCAATAATAATTTCCACTTAAGGAAATGTGTTCCTGATTTTACTAAGATAACGCCTACGTTTTGGGTAGAGGCAAACAATCTCCCATTCGATGAGTTGCTAAAAGAGAAAGTTATTGCATTCTCTACCAGAATCAATAGACCTGCTAAGAGAGTAAAAAGTATTTTTTACAAGAACAAGAGGGATGTGGAAGCTCTCCAAACCTACAAAATTATTTGCAACAGAAACTTTGGGAGACCTGCTACTCTAAGCTGCCCTAATCTAGATCACTTTGGAAGCAATGAATTCTGTTTTGAATCTTACTTAGAAAAACAAAAATGAACGAATCACTACTTAGATTTAATAAAAAGCAAAGATATGTGGTCTTTGATACTGAAACAGAGGGCTTAAACTTGGTGACTTCTCGCCCTTGGCAAGTAGCTTGGATGGTTGTGGAAGGAGACAAAATAATTGAGAAAAATGATTTGTTTATTGAATGGCCTGACCTGCAAGTTTCAGAGGGCGCTGCGAGAGTGACGGGATTTACAGAGAAGGAATATAACAAAAAATGCGAGCCTCCGAATGAAGTCTGGCAGAGATTCTCCAAAGATCTATACAATCCTGACAATTTAATTATTGGGCAGAACCTTTTGGGTTTTGACGTATACATGGTCAATATTTGGAGAAGACTTATGAATTTGGGAGCAGACTATTCTTTTATACCTAGAATTTTAGACACCAAGGCTTTAGCTACAGCGATAGCTAAAGAAATGCCTGTAGTGAAAGATGATTTCATTGGTTGGCAATACAGGTTATTAAATTATAGAGAGAGAGGTTTAAAAACATCTCAAGCTACTCTATTGAAAAAATATAATATTGACCATGACCCTAAGAGGTTGCATGATGCTCTATACGATATTGAGATGAACTTCAAAGTATTCCGCAAACAATTATTTGATCTTGAGATATGAGTTCTAGTGCATTTAAAGGCTATAATACGCCATTTCCAGTTGGGGTAAAACTCCCAGAAATCAAAATAGAAAAAAAATATTATGATGAGGTTTCTTGTAAAGACCTGGGAGATAACTTTAAATTCTTAAGGAAGCTTTGCTTTGCGCGTCTTAAAGACAAAGGGATTCATGAGTTCGAAAACGCTCAAGTTTATTACGATAGATTAAAAGAAGAGTTAACGATTTTTGATGAACTTGGTTTTGTGGATTACATTCTTTTAAATTGGGATATTATTAACTTCTGTAAAGAAAACGATATTCCGACAGGAGCAGGTAGAGGTAGTGCGGCAGGTTCCTTGGTTCTCTATGTCATAGGAGTTACCAATATCGATCCTATTGAATATGATCTATTCTTTGAGAGGTTCGTCTCAAAAAGCAGGGCTAAGAAGATCGAGCATAATGGAGAAGTATTTTTAGATGGTAGTTTATTGGCTGACGTAGATAACGATATTTCCTACGATAGAAGGGCAGAGGTTATTAAATACATCGAAGATAAGTATGAAGGTAAGACATCAAAAATTCTCACCTTAAATACTCTTAGTGGTAAACTTTGCATGAAAGAGTGCGGTAAGATTATAGCTGAACTTTCTGAAATGGAGGTGAATCAAATAAGTGATACAATCCCCAAACATTTTGGCATCGTAGCTAAATTAGACACAGCATATCAAGAGAGCGAGTCTTTCAAATCTTACGCTGATAAACATCCTAAAGTATTTAATATAGCTAAAAAATTACAAGGATTGAACAAAAATACTGGAGTCCATCCTTCTGGGATTTCTATTTCATATTATGATTTAGATGGGATTATGCCACTTCAGAAAACTAATGATGATTCTTTAATTTCTGGTTACGATATGAATGACGTAGCTAGCCTTAGTGTCAAATTTGATATTCTAGGTCTAAGAACTCTTTCTGTTGTCCATGATGTTTGCAAGCAAGTGGGCATAAACGCTTCGGACATAGATATTAACCATGAAACTATTTATGCTGCTTTATCCTGTCTCCGATCACCTCAAGGTCTTTTCCAGATAGAAGCAGAAACAAACTTCAAAGTTTGCAAGCTAATAGCTCCTCAAAATTTAGAGCAATTGTCTGCCGTGGTAGCTATAGCAAGACCTGGAGCTTTAGACTTCAAAGATAGTTATGCTACTTATGTAAGAACTGGAGATTTCCAGTCTGTTCATGAATTTTTTGATGATATTTTGAGCTATACTGGAGGTATCCCACTTTACCAAGAACAGCTTATGAAAATGGCTGTAAAGGTTGGCTTCACTCTAGACGAAGCTGAACAGCTAAGAAGAATTGTCGGCAAAAAGAAAGTCGATCAAATGCCAGCTTGGAAGGCTAAGATTGAGGAAAAGATTATTTCCAACAAATTAGATAGTGCTATTGGTGATGTTCTTTGGAGGGTCGCAGAGGATTCTGCTAATTACTCATTTAACAAATCTCACTCTATTAGTTATGCTCACTTAGCCGCGATAACTGTTTATTTAAAATTTACATACCCACAAGAGTTCTTTTTAAGCTTATTGAAGTTTGCAAAATTTGAACCTAACTCTCATGAGGAAATAGCTAAGATATCTCAAGAGCTTTCCCATTTTGACATTATACTTCTCCCTCCTGATTTAAATAAATCCGATATTGATTTTAAAATAGAGGGTAAAAATATCAGATATGGTTTGAATTCAATTAAAGGTGTTTCCACTAAAGTCCTGCAAGCTTTACTAGACTTTAGAGAAGACTCTTTTTCTAATAAATATGAAATCTTTTTGTCTGCTAAACAAGCAGGTTTAAATATAGGCACTTTGTCAGCTTTAGTCCAAGCTGGTTTGTTAGATTCTTTTGTTCAAAGCAATCGTCCCAGACTGGTTTTAGAAGCTCAAACATTTAATATCTTAACAGATAGAGAAAAGAGGAATTTTGTAGCTCTTGGGGATAAGTATAATTACGACATAATTAATTCTATCCATGCTGCTAAAAAACAAGATATGGTTGGGGATGACAATAGAAAGATGTTCACTCAAAAAAGATTCGAAACATTCCGTAAAAAATACCAACCGTATAAAGATATTTATGAAATGAACAAAGAGCATACAAAATATGCTAATTGGTTTTTTGAAGAAAAGCTTTTAGGTTATAGTTATTCTCATAATATAAGAGAGGTCTTTAGTTATGAAGACGATTTCAATTCCGCAGACGATGTTAAGGAGCTTGGTGACCGTGCTAACGTCAAATTTGTAGGTGTTTTGACCGATATTATGCGTAGAACTAGTAGAAACGGTAACAAATACGCTCGTTTAACTATGCAGGACGAAGGGGGAGTTTTAGAAGGTTTATTCTTAGATGGTAGTAGAGATGCTAGACTGACAAATTATTTAGATTCTGGTAAAAAATTACCCAAAAAGTCAGATGTTGTGATAATATATGGCTCTAAGGGAGACGATATTGTTTTTATCGATAAGATCTTTCCTCTAAAAGACAAAATCTACATGAAGTTATCTGAACTTAAATAGTGTAAAGAATTATGATGGGTCTAACCGATTTCAATTTAACACCCAAAGCAAAAAAGGGGCTTAAGGATTCGCAAAAATTTGCAGAAGCTAATGGACATACTCTAGTAACAACAGCTCACCTAGTTTATGGTTGCATGATGAATATATCTGACAGTTGCGCTGTCAGGTTAAAATCTCATGATTTACACGTAGTAGGAAAGAAATTTATTAAGCTGTTTAAAAAATACGCAGCTCAAAATAAAGAGTATTTTCAAGCTTCTAAAGGCCAAGGAGGTTGGCATGAAGATGTAAATGAAATTATATTTTTTGCTAGAGATTTTTCAGATAACTTTGATAGTTACTTTATAGGTATTGAACATATTCTTTATACCATTTTAGACATGGAAGGTCATTTCATAGAATATATGAAGAGCAATGGTATCGATACTATACATGCCAAAGATATTATCGAAACCTATATTCTTGAGACAAGTATCCCTCCTACAGATCAAATAAAGAACGCATTGACTGACTCTGGAAGATTAGATATAGAAGGTAAAATGAAAGCTCGCAGTAAAAACGAACTTTCAGAGGACTCTTTATCTAATTTAACAAAATATTGTATTAACTTAAACGAAAGGTTTGTTACTGAAAAAACCTCTCTTATCTCTGGTAGAGACCGTGAGATACATGAATTAGTGGAGATTCTATCTAAAAAGAATAAAAGTAACGCTATCTTAGTCGGGGATGCAGGTGTAGGCAAAACTGCTATAGTGGAGGGTCTTGTGCAAAAAATAATTAGTCAAGAAAGCCCCCCTCATATGTCTTTAATGCAGATTTATTCTGTAGATATAAGCGCTATGGTAGCTGGCACGAAGTATAGAGGAGAGTTTGAGGAGAGGTTTAAATCTCTCATCGCAGAAGTAGAGAAAGATTCTGGTATTATTTTGTTTTTTGACGAAATACATACAATAATAGGGGCAGGGAATTCCGAAGGCGCAGTTGATGCTTCTAATATGCTTAAGCCAGCTTTAGCTAGAGGAGATATTAAATGCATTGGAGCTACTACCTCTCAAGAATATAAAAAGTTCTTTGAGAAAGACACTGCCATGAAAAGAAGGTTTGATAAAATCTTTGTTGAAGAACCTTCGAAAAAAGACACTAAAGACATTGTGATGAAAACGTTGCCTTATTACGAGGATTTTCATCACGTTAAGTATAAAGAGTCAGACGTAGATACTATTATTGATTTATGTGATAAGTTTCTAAGCAACAAAAAGTTCCCAGATAAAGCATTCGATATAATCGATCAATTAGGAGCTAGAACAAAAATAAAATACAATGAAGTTCCTTCTACTGTCGAAGAAGTAAGAACATCATTTTGCGAATTTTTAATGGGGACTACAGAGGATGAAAAGCTAGATGAAGAAAAATTTACTTCGATGCTAAAAAACTATCTGCAAGTCATGGCTCGATACGCAGAAAAAAAGGGTAGAAAACAGAATATCAGACAAAAAGATATCCTTTCTGTTTTTGAAGAAAAGACGGGATTGTCTCCCAAAACAATATCTAAAAACACTTCTTCTTTTACCAAATTCTATAATCAGATGAAATCTGAAGTTTTCGGTCAAGAGAAGAATATAAAAATCATACATAATGCATTAGCGTGTGTTAAAGCTGGCTTAAACGACCCTCAAAAGCCATTAAGTAATTTTTTGTTTGTCGGTTCCACAAGTGTTGGAAAGACATTCACAGCGAAGAAGATAGCTAAATACTTCTTCGGTAACGAAAAATCATTTTTACAACTCAATATGAGTGAGTATCAAGATAAAACAGGTATATCCAAGCTTATGGGTGCTAATGCTGGCTACGTAGGATATGAAGAAGGGGGTCTTTTGACTGAATACGTTAGAAATAATCCTAATTGTGTAGTTTTGTTCGACGAAGTAGAAAAATGTGAGCCAAAAGTTTTAGATATTTTACTGCAAATATTAGACGAGGGATATATCACAGATAACCTTAACAGACGAATAGACTTGAGTAAGACTATAGTGGTTATGACTTCTAACGTAGGCCACAGAGAGAAAACAAAAAGAAGTATGGGCTTCTCTCCACAAACAGAAAATGAAGATGAAATCTATAAAAACTCTCTCAAAAAATATTTTAGACCTGAATTGTTGGCTAGAGTAGATGAGGTTTTAGTTTTTAACGAGCTAGGAGAATCCGAGTTGCTCAAGATTATTAGAGCTGAATTATTAGCTATAGAAGACAGACTCTCTGAAAGAAACATCGAAATCTGTATAAATAAAAGCGTGGAAAAACACATCTTAAACGAAATTAAAATGCAAAAAAATCACGCTAGACAAATTAAAAGTGCAGTAAAGTCTATCGTGCAAGTGCCTATTTCAAACTATATAGTAAAAAACAGGAATTTAGATAAAATTTCAATAAATGTAGTTGACAAATCCCTAGAATTTGATAAGATAGCTACATGAAGAAAGTTAATATGCGAGTAATGAGGGCTATTCGTAATTCCAAAGGACGTTTCTTTGGACTTTACACAAAGCAGGGCGAATCACTAAACGCCCAGCTACAATCTGAAACAGATCAAACAATTGTGATTTATGATCGCAATTTTAATCAGACCCGACGCTTCTCTAAAGCAAGCATTTCTGGGGTCAGAATCGCAGAAAAGAATTTTGGTAAGGTCTTCTAGTCTTGCTGGATAATTGGTCACCTAATGTTAGGTGGTTTGCTCATGATCGAAACCCTCCCTTGAAAAAGGGGGGGTTTCTTTTATTATAGTCGATGAAGCTTTCTTCTCTCTTTAAAGGCAAAGTTTACGCTTTCCCACAGACCCAAAATCAAGAACAAGATTTAACTTTTGCGAGTAAAGTCATCGAAAAAATAGACCCTAAATTAGGTGTGACTAACATTTCTTTGGGTAAAATTAATGACAATTATGATGTTTTTACTATAACAGATACAAATCGAAAAAATTATAAACTAAAAATATCTTTGGATGATTCTGATGGCATCTTAAAAAAAGAAGCCTCCGTTATAAAAAACAGCAAGTCGGAAACTATTCCTGCGTTTAAAAGTTACGGAGAAATTAAAATAGGAGAAAATATTTCTTATTTACTCACAATAGTCCCGCCCTACGAAAGCGTAAGAGATTACGGAAGATCATGTCTTATGGAGAATATGGATTTATTTTTTCGTAATTACTTTGATTTTCAATGCACTAAATCTGTTCGTCCTACATATAAAACTTCATTAGATAAGTTCTTTAATAATTTAGATCCTCAAAACTATTTACCAAAAGACTCTCTTAAAGCTTTCGAAAGTTATACAGATTACCCTTTATGCCGAGAGTTTATGAATCGATTAAAAGAAGAGACTTATGAATTAACTAAAAAAACACATCTTCCTTATCAATTTAAATGTCACGGTAATCTTTCTTTAGATAACATATTTTTTGATAAAAAAATGTTTTATTTTGATGGTTTTGATTCTGTTTATATGGGGCATCCATTCATAGATTTAATTGATTTGTTTTTAGAAGTAGGATTGCCTGAAGAAAATCAATACCGAATCTTATCTAAATTTTGTGAAGTGGGAGAATTATCTGAAGAAAGAGATTATTTTAAATGTTTGTATGAAATTCAACTTAGGAAAAAATTAGGAGACCTTATCTCTAATTATATAAAAGAAGTTTACATTTATGACTCCTATCGCTATGACAATATCTTAAATATAGCGGATGTTTTCTCTCATTGTTACGAGAGGTTCTGTAAGATAGAAATATTTAATAAAAATAGAGATTTTATCATGAAAACTATCTGTGAGCCTATTTTTGGTGTAAAAGCTTAAGTATGCCACTACCATCACCTAGAGACGGAGAAAGGAAGTCTAAGTTTATGAGCCGCTGCATGGTGGATCTCACAGCTAAAGACGAGTTCGAAGATGTTAAACAGAGAGCTGCTGTTTGTGCTTCTCAATTCGATAAAGCTGAAAGTAAAGCTTCTATTGTAGTTCAAAACCCTTGGGATGACAGCGATGTTTATTATCACTTTTTGAAGTCAAGTGAGAAAGAAATGGATCATTATTTTGATACAAAAGAAAAAGCTTTAGAAGATGCTAAAAAACTAGGTTTAAAAGGCTTCCATACTCACAAAAATGATGACGGGAAAACTATGTATATGGCTGGCCCTGATCATGAGTCGTTTATGAAACGACATAATGAAATTCTAAAAGAAAAAGAATCAGATAGTAGTCTTTGGGAAAATATCAGAAAAAAGAAGGAAAGAATTAAAAGCGGTTCTGGTGAAAAGATGCGTAAAAAGGGAGATAAAGGCGCTCCTACCCCCGATCAAATTAAAAAAGCTAAAAATTAATTTATGTAGAAAAAAAGCCCTAGTTGCTTAATATTCTACATGATTGTTCAGTATTACAAACCTAATTCTAGTAATAAAGGTTGTGCTTTTAGTTTCGATATTGGATCTAATAATAAGAATCAAGAACCATGTGTTTATATCCGTGCTGTAAAACAGTATTCTTGGAATGATAAGACACGGACAGGTTCATTTTCTGAAAACGCTAAAGATCCAGATAAGTCTATTTCTATCAAATTAAATGAAAACGAAATTGGTGGATTTATTCATGCTATAGAAAAGTATACTGAATTTTCAGCCTTTCATTCTTACGAAGATAATAAAACTTCTATCTCGTTCAAACCTTATCAAAAGAAGGATGGAACTCCTGCCTTCTCATTCGGGGTGACAAGAAATTCAGCTAACAAGTTTGGCATTGGAGTCGAGATGTCAGAAGCTTATAATCTTTTAGAATTCTGTAAATTCTATCTTCAAGAGCTTTATATACATCGCTTAACCAAAAATAATAATTTTCGGGATAAATGAGTGAAAAAAAGACTGTTTTAATACATTCTAATTTTTGTCGAGCTTATACAGGTTTCGGTAAAAATAAAAAAAATATTCTTCGCTACCTATACAATACAGGGAAGTATAATATTGTAGAGTTGGCTAATGGGGTCCAATGGGACGATCCTACTACAAAGCTTTTGCCTTGGGAGTGTCGAGGGTCTGGCCTACCACCTAACGAATTACAGGGTTTAAGCGCTGAAGATCAAAGAGCTGAAGGTTATGGGCGCAAATTAGTAGATAAAGCTATAAAAGAATTCAAACCAGATGTTTATATAGGTATGGAAGACATTTGGGCTTTTAATTCGTTTCATAGTAAACCTTGGTGGAACAAAATCAACACAATGATTTGGACTACACTGGATAGTCTTCCTATTTTACCCCAAGCTATTGAATATGCTCCTAAAATTAAAAATTATTATGTTTGGGCTTCTTTCGCAGAGACAGCGATGAAAGAGATGGGGTATAACCATGTGAAAACTTTAAGAGGATCTCTAGACACTAGTAAATTTTTTAGATTGAGCGATGAAAAAAGAGCTTCTTTAAGAAAGTCTAATAATTTATCTGATGAGTTTATTGTCGGATTTGTATTTAGAAACCAATTAAGAAAGAGCGTTCCTAATATGCTCGAAGGCTTTAAATTATTTAAAGCAAAAGAGCCAAAAGCAAAATTACTATTGCACACACACTGGTCTGAAGGTTGGGATATACCTAGACTGATTAAAGAAAAGGGTATCAATCCAGAAGATATTCTTACTACTTATATTTGTAATAAATGTGGGGTGTATCATATATCTCCTTTTAGGGGGCAAGAACTTACATGCGCTTCTTGTGGCACAGAAAAATCTGTGAATACAACTAATGCAGGTAGAGGAGTAAGTGACTCTCAATTAAACGAAATCTACAATTTGATGGATGTATACTGTCATCCTTTTACAAGTGGTGGCCAAGAGATTCCGATCCAAGAAGCTAAACTCACAGAGATGATTACTTTAGTAACTAATTATTCTTGTGGAGAAGATAGCTGTTCCGAAGAGTCTGGGGGTATTCCTTTGGAATGGAGTGAGTATAGAGAACCTGGAACTCAATTTATTAAAGCATCTACTTCTGCGGATGATATAGCTAAAAAGCTAGAGTTAGTTCGAGATATGGAGCAGGAGAAGAGAGTGGCTATGGAGAAAAAATCTAGGCAGTGGGTTGCGGATAATTTCAGTGTTGAAGTTATAGGCAAACAACTTGAAGAGATAATTGATGAAATGCCTCCTATAGATTATGATTTTGATTCTAAAGGAATGGATTACGACCCTAATTATCAACCTAGAAACAACTATACTTCTCAAGAAGAGTTTATAATTGATATCTATAAAAACATTTTATGCGATGATGTTGATGAAAATTCTCAAGGCTTTAAACACTGGATGACTCAACTAAGATCTGGCAAAAATCCAACTGAAGTAGTTAATTACTTTAAAAAAGTAGCTATACAAGAGACTCAAAAGTTAAAAACCCCAGCTTTAGAAGACTTGCTGTCTAAAGAAGGAGACGATAAAAGAATAGCTGTAGTCATACCCCAGAGTGAGGTGGATGTTCTATTGGTTAATTCTTTATTAAAAAACCTAAAGTCACAATACAAAGAACATAACATTTATATTTTTACTAAACCTGAATGTTATCCTTATATTGATGACAATCCAGCTATTTATAAATTACTTCCTTACAATCCTGTGGTAGAAAACTCGTTGATCATGGAAGGTGTGTCTGATCACGAAGGTTATTTTGATATGGTGTTTTATCCACACTCGACTACCCAAAAAAATATATCTTATATCCACAACGGTTTAGATAAACATCAATTTTCACTAAAATAATGGCTCATTTAATCGAAGAATACTCAAAAAGTTTAGGCGTTAAAATAAGTAGTCCCGTTGTAAAAGATCACTACTTTCCTATTTGTTTCGATAAGTATATTACTATTCATCAAGCCTCTAATGTTTCTTCAAAAACATATTCTCACTACGATATAGTAATCCGTCTTTTAAAGCCTTTTTTAGAACGTGCAAAAATTAAAGTTATACAGTTGGGTGGTTCTAAAAAAATAGAAGGGGTAGATGCTGCTTTGAATATTTCCTTTAAACAGCAGTCTTTTATTTTATCTAAATCTTTAGTCCATTTGGGTTGCGATAGCGCTTTAGCCCAGCTATCTAGCTCTAAAAAATTACCTACAGTCACTTTATTCGGTAATGTTTTCGCAGCTAATGCAAAACCTGCTTTTTCTGATGAATCTATAAATGTGGCATTAGAGCCTAAATGGGACAAAAAACCATGTTTTAGTATTGAAGACCCTAAAAAACAAATTGATAGTATAAAACCTGAAGTCGTAGCTCAATCTGTTCTAGATTTTCTCGAAATAGAAAAAGAAGATATTAGATTTACCACTAAATATGTAGGTTCATCATTCCAAAATCCTGTCGTAGAAGTTATTCCCACTTCTTTCGCCCCTCTAAAGTTAAAATCTGGGCAAGAATTAATGATTCGAGCTGATTATGCTTTTGATGAGGACTGTTTTATGAAGTATTGCTCTTCATATCCCGTTACTATTTTCGCAAACAGTTTAATCCAACCTCATGGACTGCAAAAAATAGCAAAAAATGTAAATAAATTTTATTTGTTTTTAGACGAAAGTTGGGATTCTATCCCAGAAAACTACTTCGAAATACTTAAAAACATGGATATAGACCTAACTATAATAGTCAAAAAAGAGGAAGAATTAAGTGGTATAAGGAATAAATATTTCGATATTCCTGTAATACCTTACTACAATGATAAAAAAGCTCCTTGTGAGATTGGTGAGGATTCTAGATTCATGTCTTCTTTAAGGCTCATTGAAGGTGGTAAAGAATATTTAAGTTACGCGCACTGGAAAAAAGGTCTTGACAGCAATAATAAAGTGCTTGATACTCCTGAATATTGGAGAGAATCAGACCATTTTTATATTTATGAGCGCGACTAAAACAGCAAAAAAGAAAACAGCAAAGAAATTCTATGGACCAGATGCGTATCAACGCAACGAGCACGGTTTATTAGAGAATGTGGATTACGTATTCAATGAGGATGGATCTGTTGATTGGAGGGCGATGATCAAACCAGAGTTCTTGTATCCGAATAAAGGTTGGTTTGATGCTCGTAATAAGCCATTACCCACATCGACAGAAGGCTTAGATGATAAGCAACTTCTAATTATGCTTGGAGGCATTAAGGAACTCGCCAAGATGCGTGGATACTACAAGGTGGCCTTTAAAACAGAGAATATCGCAGAAGGATATGTCACTGCTAAATGTACTATACAGTGGACCAACAACTATGAATCAGCGGTTTGCGGAGTCTCTTACTCTGATGTAGCCAATGCAACCCTAGCAAACACAGACGCTTTTTGCGCTAAGTTTCTAGAAACTATTGCTTGCAATAGAGCTTTTGTCCGTTGCGTTCGCAATTATCTTAACATCCACATCGTTGGAGCAGATGAGATCGACAAGTCGCAAGGGGCAGGTCAAGCAGTTGAGGCAGACGCTATAGCTACCCCTGTTACTCCTGTGGAGCTTCTTATGAAGACGTTAAGAGAAAAGCATAGAGTAGATTCATTTGAGTCATGCAAAGACGTTCTGCGTGACTTATGGAAGAGCGAAAAGTATAGAAACGAAGAAGCTAAAACATGGAGTTCTTTTTCTGATATCCCAGCTAAAGAAGCCAGAAAGCTTATCGTAGCTTTGAATAAATGATCAAGAGGATACTAGACCCTAAAGAATTTAAAACTCTTTTGGATGATATCGATAATTTATTTATCTTCGAAAATAAAGAGCAAGGCCACGCTCTTTTAACTCACAACAAAGAATATATCTTCAATGCTTTCGGAGACAAATCTATCTTGGCTTGGGATTTCTTTGTCTGGGCTAATTATAATGATGAAGGTAAATTCGATGCGATGATTGCATTCTTGAACAATAAGAATGAAAAATTTGGAGAAGAGATATTTTTGGAGTATCTTTGGCTTTCTAAAAACCCAAGAGTCGGTCAAAAGCTTTTGGGGACTGCTATGAAGTTTGCTAGAAAAAAAGAATTCAAATACGTTATGATGAGTTGTGTGGAAGCTCATCCTAAATCTCGTAAAGTGGCTAAATTCTACGAAAAAATGGGATTTATTAAAGATTCCGAAACATACATCGCTAAATTATGAACCAAAGAGTTGCTAAAAGACTTAGAAAAATCAGTAATCCTGTTGACGCAGTTTCGAAAAGGGTATATCGTCGATTGAAGAAACAATATACCCAATTACCACATCATGCAAAAAGAGATTTCCTCGACCTCCTCGAAACAACATTCAACGAAATCGGAAAAGTCAGCGTGGACGCAGAACAAAGTGGGGTCGTTTTGGATAAAGAATAAGGAGAATGGCAGACAATTTCTCTCGGGAGAAATAGTTGTAGATGGGAAAAAAATCCCATGCTTAATCTTTAAGAACGATTACCAAGAAGGTAATACCCCTCATTTCCATATTTACTCTGTAGGAGAGTAAATTTAATTACACTGGAGGTTGTCCAGTCGGAGGCGGCGGTGGAGGCGTATCAGCCCAAGTTCTTAAAGCTGGAACGGCTGCAATAATAGCATCCATTGCTGCTTTGACTTCAGGGACCTCATCTACACACTGCCAAAAAGGTTTTCTACCATTTACTCGGCTAGGGACATTGATATACTCAACTCCTTCATTATCAGCAGTTATAAGGACTTTTTCATCAGAGCCATCATAAGGTAGCATTTCGATATTCAGGCTTCCTTCCGTGGGTGCTTCAGTAGAAGTGTTTGGAGCGTAGATATTAATGCTACGAAGCCATACAGAATCAAATGTTTCTTCTGGGCTAGCTGGAACTACAAAAGGCTCATCTCTAGGAATAGGATCTCCTAAAACCTCTTGAGGATCTTCAATTGGTGAATTGTCTGTTGGCATATTAAATAATATAGTTTAATTTTAATTTATCTATTTTTTATTACACTAAAAATGACTTTAAGTGACCTACTCGCATTTTTGGGGCCACTAAAGGCTTAATTTTTGTTTCTTCGTAGCAATTACGACAAAAACTGACATCTTCGAAGCTAAGATCTTTGACATCGAGCATCTCTCCTTTTTTGGTGGGATGGTTGCATTTTTCGATAAAAGCGTCCCTTAAAGGGTAATAAGGGTATTTCATTTGTTCATAAATAGATCTATGGACTTTGGTGAATCCAAAGCCGCACCAATCTACTTGGACTAATTTATTTCCCTCTTCTTCTGCTGTTTT
>Ga0209535_1001590_pt1 | contig 15415 bp, 7 predicted proteins | sample LinPmetageLP28_FD_184041 | JGI IMG/M metagenome (GOLD analysis project Ga0209535, IMG submission 184041) | Marine viral communities from the Pacific Ocean - LP-28 (SPAdes) (version 2) | ecosystem: Environmental > Aquatic > Marine > Oceanic | place: Pacific Ocean | collected 2009-08-22 | reverse complement strand
AGAAGTTACAAAACTTGCAGGGCAAGTAAATGAGTCGTTTTACTCTGAGGTCAAGGTGGCTAGGTTGCAGATAGATTTAAAAGAAGAACACGATAAGTTAGGCTCTTTACCTGTAGCTGGGAAGTAATCAATGCAGGTAATAGACAACAAGGCGATTGTGTTAAAGACCAAACGCCCCCACTTAGTTACGGAGAGCGTAGACAAGTACAAGATACTTAGTGAAAAGGAAGGTGTTTTTAAAATAGCAGTGCGGTGGGACTTACACGAAGCTCAAGTATTAGCAGGGCTTAAAGTTAAGGACGTACCTTCTCCAATAGATAGGGACTACAAGTGGTCAGGTAAGCTTACACCTTTTGACCACCAACGCTTCACCGCTAGTTTTCTAACTTTACATAAGAAAGCTTTTTGTTTTAACGAGCAAGGCACAGGCAAGACTGCTTCTGTTATATGGGCAGCAGACTACCTGATGAAGCTCGGTGAGATAAAACGAGTGCTTGTCATATCGCCTCTGTCTATTATGAAGTCTGCATGGCAACAAGACTTGTTTAAGTTTGCTATGCACCGCACTTGTTCGGTAGCCCACGGTACATCTGCTCAACGCTCCAAGATAATAAATGCAGGTGCTGAGTTTGTGATTATAAACTTTGACGGTGTTGCAGTAATCAAAGACGAGATAATCAGCGGTGGGTTTGACATGATTGTGGTGGATGAAGCTAACGCCTACAAGAACGCACAGACAAACCGATGGAAGATACTACGGGATATTACGGCTAACGTTCCCTGGGTATGGATGCTTACTGGTACTCCAGCAGCACAATCACCTGTTGATGCGTTTGGCTTGGCTAAACTTATAAACCCTGACGGCGTACCCAAATACTTCGGGCAGTTTAGGGACAAGGTTATGCACAAGATAACCCAGTACACATGGCGACCCAAACCAGATGCGGATGCTACGGTGCATGAAGCCTTGCAACCTGCTATACGGTTTGAACGTGACCAGTGTTTAGACTTGCCTGCGGTAACTTACGTAGAGCGAGATGCCCCACTCACTAAGCAACAAGCACAGTATTATAAGACTCTTAAAGACCAGATGATGATGAGTGCTGATGGTGAGCAAGTAACCTCCGTAAACGCTGCTACTAATCTCAATAAGCTGCTGCAAATCTCAGGAGGTGCGGTCTATTCGGATGATAAACAAGTCATTGAGTTTGACGTTAGTAACAGACTCAAAGTGGTGAAAGAAGCTATAGATGAGTCATCACACAAAGTCCTGGTGTTTGTACCCTTTACACATACTATAGAATTACTAAATGAATTTCTTACGAAAAACAATATAAGTTGTGACATTATCTCAGGAAAAGTAACAGTCAATAGACGGGCTGACATTATCAAAAGGTTCCAAGAAGAGACTGACCCACACGTTCTTATTATACAGCCACAAGCTGCATCACATGGGTTGACCTTGACGGCTGCTAACACTGTGATTTGGTACGCTCCTGTTACTAGCGTAGAGACATACCTTCAAGCTAACGCTAGGATAAACAGGCCAGGGCAGCACAATCCGATGAGTGTAATACACGTCAGGGGTAGTGCAGTAGAAGACAGGCTGTACACAATGCTGCAAAACAACATTACTAACCACAATAAGATAATTGATTTGTACAGACAAGAATTAGATGCTTGACAATGTAAAACACCCTGCTAAACTGATCGTCCCTTTAAGGAGGTGCGATGGAAACTTCAGCAGATAAACTAGTGGCAGTGTATTTAAAGATACGCAACGCTATAAAAGATAAAGATGAAGAAATAAAAAGTCTCAAAGAGCAACAGGATAAAGTCAGTGATGAACTCCTTAAGCTTTGCGAGTCGCAAGAAGCAGATGGGCTTAAGACTCCTTCAGGTACAGTGTCTCGCCGTGTTATCTCTAGCTATTGGACAAGTGATTGGGAACGGATGTACGCGTTCATAAAAGAACAAGATGCCCCACACTTGCTAGAGAAAAGAATACACAACGGCAACATGAAAGAGTTCTTAGTAGACAACCCTGATGTAACTCCCGCCGGATTGCAGGCTAAGAATAGGTATGCAATATCCGTTAGGAAACCAGCTAAGAAATGATGCGGCTTGCTGTACAAGACGGTTATTTTTTAAACCCCATAACGCATAAGATTGATATTAGTGTAGAGGGTGTTATTACAGATAGCGGTACGCTTTCTCGTAACTTCTACAGGGGTAACAGGTTGGAGTGTTGGTCACTGGATAGTCAGTACCCGCACCCTGATGTGCCTGATACTACTCAACAATCTAGTCGTTGTATTGATTGCCCCCAGAACATTCGGGGGTCGGGGATGTCTAACTATAAACCGTGTAAGTTTTTTACCACTATTAACGTGATACTAAACAACACAAACACTGTGTGTGAACTGCGTATAGGCGGTGCTAGTTTGTTCTCCAGAACAGTAAACAAGCTTAACTTATACAAGTACATAGAATATTTAGAACGTAATGGGGAGTCCATACACAGTGTGCTTACTGAAATATATCTAGTGCATGAGGCAGTGCCAAAGATTTGTTTCAAACCATCTCGACCTTTGGCGGAGGATGAGATGCAAACCATAACTCAGCTTGTAAAGGCTGACGCTAATTTAACTAACCTTTTTGATGAGAGCGATGATATGAAGAACACAACTTACTTACTTAAGAAAGTAACAGCACGATACCCACGGCTTGACCAGACTTACCGTTTTGATAACAAGGCAGGAGCCAACGGGCAAACCGTATCCTGCGATGCTATGGAAGACGGGGCTAAGTACGAGACAGAATTTGTAATGGATGGTGACCAAGCTAAGAAACTGTACGCCGCTATGGATGCAGCGTACAAGGCAGCAAAAGATAAGTCATGGCCTGCTAAGTTAGAAATGCCTTTTAAGCAGCAGGAAGACAAAACGTTTGTGGGTAAGTGTAATTTAAAAGGTGCTTACAACGGGCGTGCGACTGGTGGCCCTGCTCAGTTCGATGCTGACAACAAGCGGTTAGACACAGACTTTCAGCTTACTACAGGCAGCATTATTAACTTATCTCTAGAGTTAATCCCCTACAAGATGAGTAGCTGTGGTGTGTCTTTACGGTTGCGTGGAGTCCAGGTTATAGACTACGCACCCATGCAGTCTGTCTCTCCGTTTGAAGTGGAAGATGGGTTTACTAAAGATGGCGGTAGCGAAGTAGAGGAAACCGCAGAAGATATGTTTGGTGTGGTAGAAGAAGATGAGGTTGAAGAAGTAAAGGAACCAACCAAACGTCCTAAGAAGAAAGTTGAGAAGCCTGATGACGACGATGACTTATCTGCTCTGTTAGACGAGTGGGGGAGTGACGACGACTAATGAGTTACGGTTATACAACGCGACTCAGTAGTATCAACAAACAGGCTGACAAGTCCTCACTGGGAGTCAAGCTAGGCCGGGTGTGTATCAAGCAAGAGATACCGGTGGCCGAGGTTGCCTCTCAGTTAGGGGTCAGCAGACAAACTGTTTACAACTGGTTCGAGGGTACGCATTTCCCGCACCCTGACCTTACTGATGCTATAGAAGTCTTATTGAAGTCGTACAACAAGTAATAAAACTGCTCAACTTACTGAGAGGACTTAGGGGGATAGCTCCCCCTAAAATAATAATATGGAGAACATCAATTTAATACATCATGTTGTACCGTCTGGAGGATGGTACTGTGCAATAGGTATACCCCCCGCAAAAAACAAAGGCCCAATCACAAAATTTACAAAAGACACGGATGAACTTAAAACTTTTTTTGAAGGCTTTATAGCGTCTGGTTATCACACTTACTTTGCCTTAGCTAAGTACAACAATGATGCTCCTAAACCTTTGCCAGAAGGTGGCCGTAAAATAATACACGCGGAAGCGTTGCAATCACTATGGTTAGATATAGATTGCGGCCCAGGTAAAGACACAGAGATAGAACAAAGCACAGGGTTACCTAAAGGCTACGCTAGTAAAAAGGAAGGGTATAAAGCAGCTAAGAAGTTTTGGGAATTGTTAGATTTGCCTCCTCCTACTGTAGTGGACTCTGGCAATGGGTGGCATCTTTACTGGGCCTTTACTGAAGAAGTACCAAGAGACCAATGGATACCATTAGCTGACCGGCTTAAAGAAGTATGTGCGACACAGAAGTTTGCGGCTGACCCTAATGTGTTTGATGCAGCGCGTATGCTGCGTGTGCCTGAGTCGTTTAACGTAAAGACTGACCCACCTAAAGAAGTAAAAGTTGCTCCCCTTGCGCCACCTATTGACGTGTCTATAGTGCGCGAAGCACTGGGTGTAGAAGAAGACGCTGTTGTGGAAACTAAAGCACCTGTAGAGGTGGAGTTCGATCCTGGGCAGAACTTACCTAGTCTAGACATGCAATACAACTTTGCGCGGATTGCGAAGCGTAGCCTTAAGGATGAAGGATGCAAGCAGATAAAAGACTGCATTAAAGACCGTGCAACTTTGTCCGAGCCTCGTTGGTTTAACATTCTTTCCATAGCTAAGTTCTGTGAGGACAGCGCCACGGCCATACATCTAGTGTCTAAGGGCCATCCTGATTACACCCCAGCCGGAGCTGAACAAAAAATATTACACATCAAAGGCCCACATGGGTGCGATAAATTTGCTCTACATAATCCCAAAGCGTGCAGGGGTTGCCCACATAAGAAGCTTATAAAAAGCCCACGCGACTTGGGCTTAAGAGTAAACAAAGATGTAGCACCTAAGTTTGATTTGCCTGACGGGTATTACAGGGGGGAGAGTGGTGGAATCTACACGGACGTAGGAGAAGAACCTAGAGTGGTGTACGAGTATGACTTGTTTATTAAAGGAAGAATGCGCGACACCGAGGAAGGAGACAAGTTTGTTATACACGCTCACACTCCTATGGACGGGACTAACGAGTTTGTCATAGCTAACGTGCAGTTAGAACACAGAGAGTTACGTAGGGAGTTAGCAAAGGAAGGAGTTGTTGCACCGGAAGGGCAGTCTAAGCTTATAACTTCTTACATCATATCAGCAATCATAGCACTTCAAAAACAGGGGAAGAAACAGTATATGTATAATCAATTTGGTTGGCATGAGAACTACAGTAAGTTTATTGTAGGTGAAAGAGAAATAAACAAAGACGGTGTATACCACACACCTGCATCGAGTGTTACTTCAGGACTTGCTCCTCACTTTGTACCAAAGGGTACACTAGAAAAGTGGAAGGAAGTTTTTAATATGTATGACAGACCAGGACTTGAAGTACAGGCTTTTGCTGCACTGAGTGGGTTTGGTTCTCCGTTGTTGGCCCTCACTGGGCAGAAAGGTGCAGTCATAAACTTAATGCACAGTTTGTCTGGGCAAGGTAAGACGACTGTGTTACGTGTAATCAACAGCGTGTGCGGACACCCTGATATGCTTTTAGGTGCGCCTGATGACACAATAGCTGCTCGTATACAAAAGATGGGTGTGCTTAACAACATAGCAAACACAATGGACGAGCTTACCAATATGGATGGGGAGTACATATCCAACTTCTTATATGCTTGTTCACAAGGCAAAGGCAGGGAGAGGATGGAGAGCAATAAAAATGCTAACCGTCTAAACACAACTACCTGGCGAGCCACTACTGTTTCTACTGCCAACGCATCAATGAAACAAAAAGTGCAAGATGTAAAGGAGCAAGCAGATGGGGAGCTAATGCGTTTGATAGAACTAAATGTACCAGCTAGTGACCCTACTATAATAGGCACAAGTGAAGGCAAAGAAATATTTGACCAACAGCTTCTTGATAATTACGGGACAGTAATAGAACCTTTTATTATTAACGTAATAAATAACTTTGAAGAAGTTAAGAGCACACTTAAAAGGGTAGCTGCTAGGTTTGATAAAGCGTTAGACATGACACAACGTGAAAGGAATTGGTCAGCCATTTCTGCTTGCAACATAACAGCAGGTTTGTTTGCACAGGATTGGGGGCTTATAGACATGGATGTTAAGCGGGTGTATCACAAAATCATACCAGTTCTAGCTGATATGAAAGAAAACACTACCGCACCTTTAGACGATGCAAGCTCCATAGTAGGTGATTACATAGGCAGAAACTGGCGCAACTCTTTAGTAATACTCAAAGAAGCAGACCAGCGGTCAGGCAAAAAACTTGCTGCTACACGGGAGCCAATAGGTCAACTTGTAGTTCGTTTTGAACCGGATACTCAACTAATGTACACCCCTGTCAAAAAGTTTAGGCAGCATTGCTCAGAAGGGCAAGTTAACTACACTAGCTTTTTAAAAGAGACAACTGCGTCAGGCATGTGTTTAGGATCAAAAAATTACCGTATGGCTAGTGGCACAGAGTTAGCTAGTACGGCACAGCGTTGCTTAGTATTTAACACAGCACACGTTGGCTTTATAGACATTAGTAGTTTAACGGAGCAGGATACCGATGTTGACGGTGGAGAAAGTTCAGTACCTGATTAACTGGAAGGGGTTTGAGAAAGGTGCATCATTCTTTATACCTTGCTTAGACCCCGTTAAATCTAAAAAGATTATTGTTAAAGAAACTAAGAAACGTAAGTATGCAGTGACTACTAAAGTAGTCATAGAGGATGATGTCCAGGGTATCAGGGTGTGGCGGGTTTAGAATTGGGTTTCCAACCGGTCAAAGTAATCGTTTAAATAAGGTCTAAAGTTTTTGTCAAACCGCAGTCCATATTCGTATTCTCTAAGGGCAGACGCTCTTGATTTGAAAGAACTTTCTAAGGTGCGTTTGTTAAACAAGCGGGGGTATATTCTACGGAAATCTCTAATACGCCTATCTGTTTCTCTAAGCAGTTCTCTATCCCCAGTGGTGACAGCCATAAATCTGCTTTCTAATAAGGAACGTCTTCTCTCCATTACTTTAGCTTCATATTGTTTAGCAAGGGCGCGAGTCTCATACACACTAGATAAATCAGCAGGGCTGAAACCAAAAAATTGTTTAGTTAAAAGCCACCCATTGAGGTCTTCTTTGATGGGTATACCATCCGCTGTTCGCACTCCTTCATCTAAGTAACGGAATGTTTTAAATGCGTTGCGTATAAAGCTAGGGGAGAATTGCTCTACACCTCTTGCTACTTTACCTTCTGCTATTAACTGCATTCCATACGGCACGTTACGTGCAAAGTTACCCATAGGGCCAAACGCTTGCATCATGGCTGCGCCTACATACCCAAATTTTTCTATTTCGTAAGGGTCTTCCCTAAACAACAACCCGTTAGCTACACTGGCACGGTTTGATATTTCTATGTTAGTTAAGTAGTTAGTTGGGCCTTTGGTAAACCATTCTGGAAACATTAACATCATTTCACGCCGTACATTAAATGGTTCTTCCTCTTCATCATCTAAAGTATTTATTAATGCACCTACCATGTTTGCTAAAGTTGCAAGTGCGCCAAAGAAAGGCATACCAAACGCGCCCGCTATACTAAAACTCATTCCGTTTATAAACAAAAATTGACGAAACGCTGCACGCCGTACTTCAGGTGTTTCTCCTTTAATGGATTGGTGAAAAGCACGAGCAGTAACATAAGCACTTTGCCAAATAAATGATTTAAAAGTAAACGTAGCTCGCCCAATACCACCTGCAAAGTCTCCTTGCATAAGACGAGGCCCAGTCGCTGCCATACCAGATGTGTTTACATCTTTAATTATTTTAAGTGCAAACTCTCTTGCCCCTTCTTCACCACGATACTCTGGAGGTACACGGTCTGGATTATTTTTAGCCAGGTTGTACGCAGCTATACCCATAGTGGCACGGTTGTATTTTTCTGTTGCAGAAAATGGAACAGAAAGTAAGTTCATTACCTTGGCAGTTAAAGTGTTAAATTCTGCCGTGCTCTGCCGTGAACCTTCCATAATTTCACGGTTCATTGTGTGCCTTAAAGCTGCGTGATCCATAAGAAAATCATAAAGCCCTTTGTAATCCTTGCTTGTACTCCAGTCATCGTTTACAGCAAGTCGCATTGAGTCAAGCAACGCACCCATTTCCTTACCACCAAAGTATTTGTTTAATACAGGTTGGCCCAACAAGGGTATAGAAGTTAAGTTAATTAGTGCAGACGATATATTACCCGCCAGAAACAAAGTAAAACTTCCTGTTGCTGCTAGTCTGATAGGGCTAGAGTACTCTGGGTTTATGGTAAACCCCTCACGTTCTGCTATTTCGCTTGCTACTTCTCTTATGTCTAGCGGGTCAGCATCTTTAGGGTCACGTTCATAAGTTGCAGCTTGTTTTCTTACTTCGTTAAACGCATCTCGTATTTGTTCATTGTATTGAGTGTTACCCATTTTGCGTGCTAACCGCACCATAGTTTCGCCATACACACGAGGTAGATCAATAGATGCTCCCGCAACTATATTCTTTTTAGTTGACCTAAACTGACGCACTAAAGAATTTTCAGGGAGTAAATCTAAATAGGTTTCGTATATAACTTTTTTCTGGTTATCTAAAATTTGTCTTTGTCGGGGATCAGCTAGGTCAATGTTTTGATCTGCTGCATTTTTATCTATTGCATCAAATATTTGTCCTACAAAGCTACTGGGTGGTGGCCCAGCCGATTGCACACTTTCTTCTATGCTATTGGTTACAATGTATTGTTGAAGATTATCTGGGTCTAAAGTTGCTTGTTGCTCAGTGTCTGGGTCGATAGAAAGGCTTTCAGTTAAACCTAAACCTTCTATAGCTCTAGCCCTGTCGCTATAAGATTCAAATGGAACTACTTGGTAAACTCCGTTTTTGTCAGTAAACTGCAAAATAAAATCACCAAAACGCCGTTGAGGTACGTACCCTGCGTTGGGTTTCTTTGCCATAAACTTATTTTTTATTGTTGCTCTTAAATCTTTATCCGCAATAGCGGCTGTTGAAAACTCTACAAAGTCGTTAAACACAGCGTCATAATCTACACGCATAGCTTTATAAGCTTGTTGTACTTCAGTAGGCAGTTTGTTAAATTCTTTTTGAAATCTTTCTATGTCTTTTAATTTTTCATCAATTTGTTGTTGAGTAGGAGGTGCTCCTGTTTCTGCTTCAATGCGTTTTTTATAGTCTTCTATAAATGTTGGGTTACCTTTAGGAGTTTCTACCCTGTTATCATTGTTACTTAGTATGTCTACTTCAGCTATACGTATGAGATTAGCTAATTTACCTAGTTTTTCCATCGCTTCTGGAAAACGTTTAGTTAATGCTACTAAAGCCCTGTGTGTTTCTTGGGCTTCTTCTGTTTTATTTTCTTGATAAGCTTGTCGTTGTTCTACAAACTTTATTATTTTCTTGATGCTAGGCAGATACTTACCATACAGCTCTTCAAAGTTATCCATACGCAAGAACTTAAGTCCTGCTCTAAATAAGCGACGACTTTCTTTAACTTTATCTAATGTACTAGCAATTTTAGTTTTGTTGAACGGAGGTATGGTATCTTCAAAAACATCTGGTATTACTTTATCAGGGTTTTCATTAGCAAAAAATATTCTTTCAAGAGGGGGTGCGTCACTTTCACTACCCAAGTTAACAATGTCTTCAATAAACTCAAAGGCTTTGTCATACGCCGTTGGTGTTTGCTTATCTTTGTTTATACCTATTAATCTGAGAATAGCATTTATAACGCGCGTAAAAAAACTTTCGCTGTCAGGTGCTTTTATATCTTTAAGTAATGCTCTGAAAGTTTCATTGCCTAGAAACTCAGATACAAACTCATGTAAGTCTGTACCCCCATACGCATCTCCCATTTGATCTTTTATTTCACTAAAAAATTCAAAAAATACTTTGGCTTCTTCAGAGTTGGGGTTATCCAATCTGCGTGACAAAGCAGCGTGGCCTAACTCATGGAACAATACTTTTTTGTTTAACCCCCTATCTGGGTCTAATGTAATTTCGTTTGTAGCCTCGTTAAACATTCCAGGTATGGGTGCATCTGTAGGTACAGGTGCTATACGTATTTTGGTATTAGCAGCCATTCCCGCTAAGTTTTTTAATATAAACTGTATTTCGCGGGGTTCATCTTTTAAAAGATTACTTATGGTTTGTTTAAGATTACCTTTCTCTGCAAACTCTCTTACTTCATTGGGGATGTCTTGAGGGAAAGTAATACCCTGGCGTTCTACCTGTGCCGCGATGTCTTCACTAGTTAGAGATTCAAAACGCTTCGCCTCTTCTTCGGCAAACAATTTATTATATTCTGCTAACCGTGCCTTAGTACGGGGTTTATTCTTAACCCCCATTTTTTCTAACACTAAAGTTTCAATTTCTTTTTTAGTTTCTCTGTTAGCAGCTCTATCCGCAGTAGTAGCAGGAGAAATTTCTGCACTGCTAACCGTTCCAAAGTCGTCTCCTTTATATATCCCTTCGCGTATGACGTTAGTTGTAGGCTGTGTTGCTGTAGGAGGTCGCTTCCCCAGCCGGAGTGCTCTAGCTATTCCTAATATAGATTGCTTTCGTTCTGTTTTGAATGTGTTTAGGGCTTCATTAAGCTGTGTTGCAGGAGTGCCTTGTAAGTTATCTTCTACCCATTGCCTTGCAAGCACTGCGTCTTTTTGATCTCTAGGAGCTAATCTACCTTGACGTTTTTCACTTATAAAATCACCAAACGCATCGTCAATTAACTCATCACTAGGAATAGTAGGTTGTTCTACTCTACTTTGTTTGATCTCCTCAACTGTAGTATCTCCTTCTGCTACATCAGCAGCTATACTTAACAGTGCTACTTCTCGTCCATCTCTAGGTAAGCCTTTCTTATTAAAGTATCGCCTAACCGCACGCTCCTGCCGGGTCAAATCTTTTGCTTTAGTGTCCAATAATTTTTTTATTTTAACGGTGTTACCTGTGTTAAATCTTTTTATACTACGTGCTGCTTCAGCATAAGCTTCTTGTTCCGCTTCTATCGCTGCTTTTTGAGCATTTTTATACGAAACATCTTTTGTTTCATTCCCTGTTATTCGCATAGCAAATTCATTAAAAGAATCGTTTTGCTCTCTAGCAGCTTTTAATTCAGTAACTAATTGTTCTCCCGTTAGATTTTTAGCTTGTAACTCTTTTCTTTTTGCATCAGCATCTTCTATAGCTTCAATCTTTTCTAACTCAGCAACTAACTCCGTTGAGCGCGCCATGCCCTTGCTAAGAGCATTCATTTTGTTTCTAAAGTCTAACTGACGCTCTATACGCTCACTTAAATCTTTTTCTGTCAGACTTTTAGTATCCCCTATTTCCTGCGGGACAAAGTATTTACCCACACGCACATAGTTTTTACGGGTGACTTCCTTCCCTGCATCTAAATCTGCTTGTTCTTCTGGTGAAAGTATTTTTAAACTGTCTACCAGTTCGTTGTTTTCTGCATCTCCAAACTCTTTTAGCAATGCTGCTGCTTCATCGTCAGATAAATCGTTTGGGCTTAGTATTTCTATAGCTTCCTCTTGGCCTACGGGAGTAGGTGTAACCGTGTCTTCTCCTGTAAATCTTTTAGCTAAAGTATCAAGAGCTTTGACTTCAGCTTTTTTTGTTTTACCCGTGCCATATCCTGCAATTGCGCCTATTGGTACACCTACTGTACCTTCTAAGGTGGCTGCACCGACTACTCCTCTTCCTGTAGGTACATCAAACCCTTCACGTTGCAAAGCTACGTTACGTGTAAACTGTTCTTGTCCTCCCTGCATAGCTTCGGGGATAGCTTCTTTTACCGCTGTGCCACTAACGCTTGCTGCCATAGAAGGAGCTGCTATCTTTGAAGTAACATTCCGGCCAAACACCGCGCCTTCTAAACCAAATCGAGCAGCTAACGCCCCAAGAAAACCACCAAATGCAATGTTGTCTAAGTTTTCCCCGCTGTACGCTTGTGCGTCAGTTGCTGCTTCTTTAGCGTTTGCTTCATCTACACCAGCAGTTAGTAACTCTTCATAGACAGCGTTGTAAGCTGCATCTTTAGTAATACCTACGCCTGTCAGTGTACCTACGCCAGTAGCTACAGCGCTTCCTACTTTAGCTTTTTGAGCAGCAGTCAATGCCCGCCCCGTCAAAGCAGCAGCGCCTCCGGGGGCAAGCAGTCCAGCAATCAAAGTGGGGGCAGACGTACCAAAAGCATTAGTAATTAAGTCCAGGGGAGCAACAGCAAACGCTTGCAAGCCCGCCATTACTTGGTCTTTAAGTCCTTTGTCCTCTGCTTCCTGCATGATACGGGACACTTCTTGTTGATCTTGTTTAGCTTGGGCAGAAAGAAGTCCATCAAGAAAGTCTTCTACACCGCTAATCTGTTGAGACACCGGGTTGTCTGCACCAAACACGTCAGTAATAAAACGTGTACCCGTTGCTATCCCTTTGCCGAGTTGTACAGGTAGATCAAGTGTCTGCCGTAAAAACCCTGAACCTGCATCAGCGTTTACTCTTTCGCGCATAGCGGCAAGTTCTTCATCAGTAGGGCCAATATTAACAGCAGGTGCGCGTGGTGCGGGGGGAGTGGGTGCAGTAACCGATGGTATAAGATCACGCAGGGGGCTGTCGGCTGACAATTTATCAGTGAGGTACTTAAGCACTTCTTGGGAGTTGTATCCCGCACCCATTGCACCTGCTAGATCAAAATCAGTTTTGTCCGCCAGATATGTATTAATATCTTCTTGCGAGTATCCTGCCTTAAGTGCGCCTTCCACATCAAAAGACATGGGTTACTGCCCCGTTATTCGCTGTGTTTCTTGGTCTTCTAGCTGCCTCACCAAAATATCTACCTGTGCTTGGAAAGTTGGGTCAGCTTGCATTTTTTCAGCTTCGCTTCTACCAAAAAAACTACTTTTATTAAAATCCTCACCTAACGCACGTCTAAGGAGAGTTTCCTCCGCCCTGCTTCGTAGGGTGCCGGTAAGCTGTTCGTTTTGACTAATTTCTGAACGTATATTTGCTAAGTCACCAGCGCTCAACGCCATTCGTTGATTAGAAGCAAATATACTTCCTAATACCCTAGCGTAATCTCCTTCACGCATAGCATTTACTTGGTCTTGTTGTATGGCTAAACGTTGTCGGGCAATCTTCGCGTCTCTCTCACTAATACGTTGCGCTTCAATTAGACCCATCAATGCACGCCTATCTGCATCAAGTTTCTTCTCTATACCGCTAAGCATTTCACTGCCTAATTGCATACCCTCTAAAGGTGTCTTACCTTTACCAAAAGCCATCCCATATTGAGCTAGGGTACGAATAGGGTTAGTGTCTCTTGCTATTATCCTATCCATTTCGTCTTGGTAATTTACACCTGTGCCACCACTACCTACACTGTCTACTAGGTTTGATATTTCAACAACACTAGTACTGGTGTTTTCATTTGGATTTGATCTTGCATCGGGGTCAAAAGCAGCAAGACCTGCCTGTAGTCGTTCACCCGTTTGCCTCCCTTTGCTTATGGACGGTGCAACATCTGCAACTTGTACACCTGCCTCCGTTATTTGGTCAGCTTGTGACTTAGGTGGTTCTAGGTTCACTTCTCCAACAGCGGATGGTGAGGCAGTGTTATTTTTAATTACATCTGTAACTACTTCTGCATCTGTTTGTGTTGGTGGAGCTAAAGGGTCTGAGCCAAAACCAGCCGTTAATATCGTTTCTGCTACTTCTTCGTAGTCTTCTCCTAGCCCCATAGAGTTAAGTGCTCCTTCTATGTTTATTTTATCAAGGGGTAGTTTTGCTGCTGAACCCGTTAAGAAAGATGCAAGCATTGGGTGTTTTACCATGTAAGGCACTAGTTTAGATACAGCTTTAATACCCAAACCACCCGCCCATCCTCCTACAGGAATAAGCATCATTGCAGTAGAAACCGCCTCTACAGGGTTTTCTTTTATACGCCTGACTAGACTAGCACCTAACGAGTCATCGTACTTCGCTGTATTTTCATTGATGTTAGCTAATTGTTCAGCAGTTAAAGGAGCGTCATCTGTAGAAGGGGTATTAGAAAAAGCCGCTTGGCTTTCTTGGAATCTACGACGTGCTTCTTCTCTAGTTATAGGTGCGTTGCCACTTCTGCTAGGGGTATTAGAAAAAGCCGCTTGGCTTTCTTGGAATCTACGACGTGCTTCTTCTCTAGTTAAAGAAGCTACACCTTGATCTCCACGCCCCATTGACCCTCCTATCTCGCCTGGAACAGTTTCTGGGCTTCTAAAAACAGGAGGTGAATTTACCGCCATCTTTTGATTAATTGAGTCTGTATCATTTAGAGAAGCTATACCCATTTCATCAGGGGCACTTTGGCGTGACTGCTGGTACTCCTCCCGCCTACGTTCAATTTCTTCTGGGGGCATACGGTTTCCAGGTGAAAGCCTCCGTCCTTCTAACTCCATTCGTCTTTCAGCATCAAGTAATTGCTGTCCTACGTTAGCTTCTCCAGCATCAACTAAGCTTTGTTGGAACTCCGACAAAGGGGCTTCATTCTCCCCAGCTCTACGTTGGCCTAACGCCATAAGTCCTTGCGGTTCTAGGGAATCTTCTAAACGTGAGAAGTCACGTTCACCTCTAGGGTTAACGTTTTGTCCTGCATCAAAAGAAGGAAAGTTAGCTACCATGTTATTTATTTCGTCTAACGTTCGACCGCCTGCTCCTATTAAAACTTGCTTAAGGACATCTATTTGGTCACCTGCTACACTGTTGGGGTTATTAAGTATGGCATTTGATATCTCAGGTTCGACGTTATATGCCTGCACCCATGACACAATATCCTCAAAGTCTTTCTGTTGGCCTGAAGACTCGGTAAAATCTCTGAATTGCTGTTGATAAACAGGCACTTGTGTACCGTCTATTTCTACAGAGCCACCCGGATTAAACGCAACGATTCCACCGCCAGCCATTTCATCTGGCCCACTTTGTGTCTGACGTATATCTCTTACCATGTCACTAAACCGTGACATAAAGTTAGCTTTTTCCATCTCAAACTGTTCTCTAGCTTGAGGGGATACGTTCCCTTCAATTTCATCAAAACGTTTTTGTCCGTTAAGAAACTCCATTACTCTTTCACTGCCGTACTTTTGCATAAGCATAGGTATAGGTTGGTTATTACCTATTGGTATAGGAGTACCAAGTTTAAAGCCGCCTTCTTTAATCATCCCACCTGGCTTAAACCCAACAATCCCACCCTGTGCGGCAGCTCTTACCGCCATGTTGTTAGCAGGTAACTGAGGTAGACCCATAGCTTGCTGTGGCATGGGGGGTTGTTGCGGGCGTTGCATACCTGCTAGTGCATTCATTATGCCTTGCTGGGCTTCACTTTTAATGCTTCCTTCGTCAACCTGCATGTTGTTCGCACCAGGATCGCCATTCATGGCTTCTTGGCGGTCTGCGCTGTTAACCAAATCCACTGCCTTAAGGGTTACTAACTCCTCTAGCTGTTGGT
>Ga0209535_1001589_pt1 | contig 15415 bp, 11 predicted proteins | sample LinPmetageLP28_FD_184041 | JGI IMG/M metagenome (GOLD analysis project Ga0209535, IMG submission 184041) | Marine viral communities from the Pacific Ocean - LP-28 (SPAdes) (version 2) | ecosystem: Environmental > Aquatic > Marine > Oceanic | place: Pacific Ocean | collected 2009-08-22 | reverse complement strand
CAACACTAGGCGATGCCAGTGGTGATTCCGTAACGATCAATGCCGCAACTATTGCGTTAGCTAACGTCGCAGCCGGAACAGATAATACAGTTTTGGTTTATAACGGATCAACTGTTCTCACAGACGAAATCGATTCTCGGGTTTGGGGATCCACATTAGTCGATGGATCTGGTACAGCAAATACTGTTACAAAGTGGAGTGATTCCAATACGGTAACCAACAGTGTAATTACCGACGATGGTTCAACCGTTACAATAGGTGGAAACCTTACGGTCAACGGAACAACCACAACACTCAATGCGACTAACTCAGTTGTTACGGACAATCTCTTTGAGTTGAATTCGGGTGTTACAAGCAATGCAAATGATTCGGGTATCGTTATCGAAAGAGGATCTACCGGAAATAACGCATTGTTCATATGGGATGAATCGGCAGATAAGTTTGCGCTCGGAACAACTACCGCAACCGCAGATTCAACCGGAAACATTACTTACGCGGATGCCGGACTAATCGCTGGATCTTTAGATATATCTGGTGCTGTTCAAATCGACTCGACTCTTACTGTAGGTGTAGATGACACTGGGCACGATGTCAAATTCTTTGGTGCGACTGCTGGAGCTTCTATGCTTTGGGATGAGTCTGCAAACGGATTGTGTCTAACAGGCTCAGACTACCAATTCAAAATATCGGACGGCTCTAATCAGCCGTGGTACACCAGAGTCGTTTCTAATACTTACAGATTGCATCTCAACGGCACTGGAGATATTCTTAGTGCTGCAGCTGCAGGCATAACCTTATCAGGTGCTACTACGATGGCATCAGCAGTTGCTTCGGTAAAGTTTGCTGTAGGTATATCTGCGGTACATGGCTCATTCGATTTTTATAATCAGGGGACTGCCTATTTTAACGGTGCTACTACAATAGATGATACACTGACTATAGGTGCAGATGATACTGGTTTCGATGTCAAATTCTTTGGTGCGACTAGTGGATCCTATATGCTTTGGGATGAGTCAATAGATGACTTAATCCTTGGTGGAGCGGCTAGGTTGGGCATCGGCACAACGACGCCTTCTCAAACCCTTCACATTGAGAACACTACTTCATCCGGTGCGTACATTAATTTTGATGGGCAGTCTAATAGTGAGTTTGGATTAAGAATTGAGTCTAACGCAGGCGGTGGTAATTTTGAGTCTGACTTTGGTGTTGGAGGAACGGCAATGCTCGATTTGTATGCCAACTCAACGTCAACCAGCGGAGGTGATTTCTTGGTTGCTCGTACAAAATCCGCTACACCAGTTTTTCTAGTAAAGGGTAATGGTAAAGTTGGCATAGGAACAGCGTCGCCCGCAAACACTTTGGATGTCAATGGTTCGTTGAAAATCAATGGAGAGGTTGTAGAAAAAACTGTCAATACGACCGGAGTTACTGGTTCAACTGCATTAGATCCGGCGAATGGTACAGTTCAAAGATTGGTCTTTTCTGGAAATGTTACTTTTACAGATTCTCTTGCGGATGGAGAATCAATCACCTTGCACATCGATGACGGATCGGGTAATGTAGTTTCTGCATGGCCCACTATCACTTGGGCAACAGGTTCTGCTCCTACTCTTAACACTGGTACTGATACTATCGTTGCGGTTTGGAAAGTCAATAGTACACTTTATGGTGCAACAGTTGGAACATCACAAGATGTTGTATCGGACACTACGCCTCAACTTGGAGGTAACTTAGATGTCAACGGAAAAGATATTGTTTCGGCGAGTAATGGAGATATTGAACTAGCACCAAATGGATCTGGTGTGGTTATCTTTAAGGGAGATTCAACAAAGGGAGCAGGTCAGTTCAAACTGAATTGTGAACAGAACTCTCATGGTATAACGATCAAAGGCCCACCACATAGTGCGACCGCATCTTATACTCTTGTTTTGCCGAATGATGATGGTTCAGCAAATCAGGTATTGACTTCGGACGGCAGTGGAAATCTTTCTTGGACTACACCAGCTGGTTCTTATGCAGATTCGAGTGTTAATACACATTTAAACCAATCTTCAGCTGGATCTGGTGAAGTTCTTTCTTGGAATGGATCGGACTACGCTTGGGTTGCAAATGCGGGTACTAGCGGTGGAACTAGTGGAACATCAGATCGAATCATTTCGATTGACGCTGGTGCATTAGTTACTCGAACCACAAACGGAGCCGCAGCTGCGACCGAAGAGTACGCAACAAACGATGTGATGAGCGATCATTTCCTATTCGATGGTGCTACAGAAGAGGGTGTTCAATTTCGTTTTCATATGCCCAGTGATTGGGATGGTACTACAGTCAATGCAAAATTCTACTGGGATGGTGCAACCGGAGCAAGTGCCTCGGATGGCGTGACATGGGGTATTGCCATGCAAGCATTCCAAAACGACGACGCTCTGGATAATGCGTTTGGTACATCGGTAGATACAGATGACGCACTGATCGCAGTTGGTGATCTTCATGTCACCGCAGAATCTGCCGCTATCACAATTGCTGGTAGTCCTTCGGCGGGTGATCTCATATTTGCTGAAGTTACAAGAGTTGTTGGAGATTCCAATGACACGATGACGGAGGATGCCAAACTCGTCGGGGTCACTATACATTACACTGCATCAGTATCTTCACAGGTTGCGATCAATACACAAACCGGAACCACATACACAACTGTTTTGACAGATGCCTCAAAACTTGTCACATTAAATAATGGATCGGCAATAACACTTACAATTCCTCCTAATAGTTCGGTTGCATATCCAATCGGAACTAAAATAGATTTATTACAGATTGGAGCGGGACAAGTAACCGTTGCAGCTGGATCGGGTGTTACTGTCAACTCAACACCCACACTAAAGTTGAGAGCGCAATATTCTGGTGGAACTTGCATACAATATGCAGCGAACACATGGATCTTTGCAGGTGATTTAGCGGCAAGTTAATATGAATAGAGGTTTAGGATTTGGTTTTGGTTTAATATCCTCGTCGAATATAGCGGGCGATCCAGCTATCGCAACCCTTACACCAACTGAACTTGTAAGTGCTACTACTGGTTCCGGTATAACTGATATTCCCATCAATGCCTCTTCCGCAACCGAAGGTTATTTGATGGTTCTATTAGTTACGGTTTGGGCAAGCATAAGTATTACAGACTATCCCGCCGGTTGGAATTTAGCAAGAACAGGGACAGAAGGAACTAGTTCTGGTCAAAGCAGATTATACGCATTTTCCAAAATTGCATCATCTAGTGAATCCACTTCATATACATTTACGGTTAGTGGTAACCTATATGGAGATAGATTTACTTACTCTCTTTTAGAAATTCCTCAAACTGGTTTAGGAGTTAGGAATGCCACATACAGTTCAGATGCGACATTGGGAAAACTTTATAGTTATTCAAATAATACTCTTCATCTTGCATTGTGTGGTAAGGCCGATTCTTCTGCTACCGAGGACGTAGTTCATCCATCAGGTTACACCGAATTATTAGATCGGACGGGAAGTATGCACAACAACGCGATTGCATATAAAGAAATATCTGGTGGAAATCGTGCGTTGAGCAATGGAACAGATGAATTTACAGATCCAGATAATGACAACACAACAGGTAATAATAATCTTTCAAACATTCACTTAGCAATTAGCAACGCGGGCTCGATCATATCAGAAACCTACGAAGGTACTGGTACACCTGTCGGATTCACTACTACAATCGATGGATCTGGTACGATCACATTTGACGAAACTACGACGGTGTTAGAGGGAAGTAAATCATTGAAGGTTTACAATGACAATTCAGCGACCAATGATACATACACTTACGTAGATCTGAATGAGGAATATGATCATATGGTTGCGATATTTGGGTATAATATAACCAGTATGTCAAATCGAACCGATGTTCATTTTCTGGATGACGAATTGACGATTGATTCAAACAACGCTCTGGCGTTCGGATCAGTTAGTAACTACACTAAAGGAATTTCACACTCTTACGGTAGTATTTCGATTACCATGACAGGAACGATTAACAACTTTCATTATGTCAGAGTTGAAATCAACAGAAGTGGTGGGGTTGTTAAGATTGCTAGATCGAATAACAAAACCTTTCCGACTTCGGGTGATAACTATGCGGAAGATACAAGTGCTTCATTTCATTCTGCTTTTTCCGGTACTCGGGCAATCGCTTTCGGAACAAGTAATAAGACATTAACTACTTACTACGACGATTTAGAAGTTACGGGAGAAATAGGTAAAGCCACCACCATAACGGATGACTTTAACCGATCCGATACAGTGCTGGAGAGCGTTGCGACTGCTGAAGGATGGAGTTGGGTTAATGGCCGAAGCGATCCAGATACCATGTCTGTCGTTTCAAACAAGGCTAGGGTTACAAACTCAAACGACTATACTATATACTACGCAAACTACCGCCTCGGAACAGATGCGGAAGTCCAAACCACTGTAACAAACGAGTATCTGGATAGAACTAGTGCTGTCAGTGTTAGTGCTAGATATACAGACTACGACAACCGATATACCGTTCAGCGATCTCACAATAGTGACGATTTTAGGTTGTATTCAGTAGTGTCGGGAACGTCAACTGAGATTGGAACAAGGTACACTGCTGACCCATCTCCACCCTATGCACTGAAACTGGTGTGTAATGGCGACCAGATTAGTGTTTACATAGGTGGAGTGTTAAGGATCGGCCCAGTAACCGACACGTCAATAACCTCCGGAGATTATGTTGGAATAGGCGGTTACAACAATGGAAGCAACAGGATAGAGGTAGACGATTTTATCGCTAGTGCTCTTTAACAACGCAATTGAATAATGTTCACAATAGTAAAACATAGACGAAAGTCGTTTAGATCTGCGGGGAGCTCCGGCACTGACTTCCCAACAACTAACCTTGTTGCATTTTATAAACTTGACGAGTCGTCTGGATCTGACGCATTGGATTACAGCGGTAATGGCCGAACCTTTACCGACAACGGAACAGTAGCATCGACAACAGGATCAATAGGCGGAGAGACAGTCAATGTAAGAACGCTTGATCGAGATTCAGGAAAATATTTCTCTCGTGCTGATGACGACAATTTAGATGTTGGTGACGGAGAGAGTTTCACTATATCGTTCTGGGGGAAAGTGTCCACTTCCATAGCCAATTACACAGGTGGTGGTATTTTCTCAAAACGAAATGCAGTCGGAGCTTCTGATGCGGGTTACTCAATAGATTTGTTAAGGAATTCAAACAACGTTTATATCAGGTACAATGGTGTTAGTGATGGGTCAACAACAGTCGGAGACACTAACTCGGATACTGGAATAGATATTGGTGATTTCGCACATTACATGATGGTGTTTACGGCTGATGCGACAGTAATAACATATGTAAACAATGCACAGTATTCTAGTGTTGATGCGTCTTCGGTCACGGGATCGTTGGCCAACACTATGCCTAGTTACATCGGACAACGTGCCTATAATAGCACTGGTAGTGCATTAGCCGACGTTACTCATATAGGATTCTGGAAGAAGGCACTCACATCCACCGAACGTGCTGCGGTTTACAACTCCGGAACGGTTTTCGCGCCGGCGGATTGGAGAGCAGACTTGGGTGACGCAATTATCTTAAACGGGAATAGCCGTGACACCACTGGAGGAGTGGAATCTGCTATATCCGCAGACGGCGATTCAACAGTATATGGTGGATATGCTACGAGTTCTATGAATTTCTACGACGGCACCAAAGATGGGTCTTGGAGTGACGATGGTCACGGTCTCATATGGGATCACTCCACATCGGCAACTGACTGGGTGTCACTGATCGGAACAACTAGCGGGACGTTCTATGTTTACGAGGCGGGGAACAACACATTGATTTATTCACTTGCTTGGAGCGGCACGAGTACATGGTCAGGTGACATGGACAAATACGGAACAACCTCAGTTGATTATACAGGTACAGTTCCTTCACACAATACTAGAGTTGATGTTTATCACATTAAAGGATAAATAAATACATTCAATGTTTCTTTTAAAACAACTTATAGGAGCCGGGTTTACCGTATCGTCTGGTAGTGGTGGTAGTGATGGATCTCCGGCAGACTCTGATACATACGGTTCTCTTGTTATCTCACATAATCCAATTGGATACTGGAGACTGAGTGAATCAAGTGGTACAGTTGCTGCTGATTCGAGTAGTAACTCACCCGAACATCCTGGCACTTATTACAATACACCAACTCTCGGTCAAACGGGAATCGTATCGAACACCTACACTTCCAATACATCTGTATTGTTTGAACAAGCTAATCAAGAATATGTCGAAACCGCGACTTTTAGTGGAGTTACATCATTACTTCCATGTACGATAGAATGTTTTGTAAAAACATCGGGGGCGAGTGACACCAACGCTGGAATATTTTTCTATCGTTCTGGAAGTAACAGTGCTTCTGGTCTTAATATAAGCGGAAGCACTTTGGGCAAGTTGGGGTATCATTGGAGAGACGGGAGCGGCACTTATGGTTATTCGGGCGGGCCAACCCTGTCTGATAATACTTGGTACTACGTCGCGTTGGTGATAGAATCAGATAAAGCAACATTTTATGCGATTGACGAAGGGGGATCAGTAACGACGGCCGTTAAAACTCTGTCGCACGCTGCTTTGGATATTAGCAACGATGGGTGGTACATTGGTCGAGATCCATATTCTGCTGCTAGATCATTTCAAGGGTACTTAGACGAGGTTGCGATTTATGATACCGCACTAAATCGTGCTAAAATCGAATCACACGCCTTAACTGCATTTGGAAGATATCCATCCACAACAAATCTTCTTTTCCATGTTGATTCAAGTTCTGTAGCTTCATATGATTCGACACAAAGTCCACAACCAACGACTTGGACTGATTTGAGTGGTAGTGGAAACGATCTTGAGCTTACTGGATCTTCGGGGTTTATTCAATATCTTTATGAAAATAGTAATGGAATTGAATCAATGGAATTTGAAGGCGATGGATCTTGCCATGGTATTTTCACTGGTTCTCCAGAAAACATTCCGGACATCGGTGGAAATGAAGTCACATTTAATGTGTGGTGGAAAGAGGAAAGTTCGACCTCGGCTTCTATAATTTATTTGAGTTCTAGTACGAGCTCGATAAGTGCTCAATACAGAGAATTAAATGTACATTTACCTTGGAGCGGTAGTACCGTATATTTTGATTGTGGTACTGACAACAGCACTTATGATAGAATCTCTAAGTCTACTTCAGGTGTAACCGTGACTGATTGGCATATGTGGACATTCACCAAAAATGCATCTACCGGATCTATGAAGATTTACCTTGATGGTGTCGAGTGGCATAGTGATACAGGTAAAACCAAAGCAATTACAACTCCCGTCGCTGGTAGTATTGGAAGAAGAGTGGTTGGTAGTAACACTGGTTATCAAGTGGATGGTAGAGCTGGTGAAATACAACTTTACGATGATGAACTTTCTGCCGCTACAATATTGAGTAATTATAACGCGACTAAATCTAAGTACACTGACTACTCTCAATACATTACAGGTACGGCAACAACTCCGGACAGCGCTTCAAATAGTGTAACAGGAAATCTTGATATTCGAATGAAAATTTCCTTTGCTGATTGGACACCTGCCAGTGGTAATAACGTCATAGCAAGGAAACGTGTAACATCCGGAAACCAAAAATCTTGGTATCTATACTTGTTGACTGGAACTACCACTAGACTCCGGGCGCAAATATCAGATGATGGGTCTTCTGAGGATACTCCGTTTCTCACTTTAGATGGTTCTGGTTTGGCTGATAGTACAGTAAAATGGTTGCGTTGGGTCATAGAGGCCAATGGAAGTACACAAATCTTACGAGTGTATGAGTACCAAGATGCTAATAATGATGATCCTAATGGGTCGTGGATTGAAGTTGCAAATTCCAGTCACACAAAGACTTCTATATACGATAGCACATCTGCTGTAGTAATCGGTGAAGATTGTAATATGTATTATTTCGAAATGCGAGATGGAATTGATGGAAATATCGTATCACAATTCAACGCAAGTGACGTTGATGGATCTTCTGCTCCAAACGTGACTGGAGAAACTGCCTGGACAATATCATAAATATATAAACATGAATCATTATGAATATGAAAAAACTAACTATATTATTTTCTCTGATGTTTGCATCAATTGCATACACACAAGAGATAAATCTAACATGGGACGATAACTCGAATAACGAGAGCAGTTTCATCATTGAGAGAGGAACTGATAATTCATCCTTCACTCAATTAGCAACGGTTGATACTAATATCAATTATTATACAGACACTAACTTCACTTTGGGCCAAACATATTATTATCGTGTAAAAGCGAGTAATGAATTTGGAGATTCTGCTTATACGAATACCGCTTCTATCTATGCTGGTATTCCTGAGGCTCCTTCAAATCTGCGAAGAGGATTACCCGAAACTATGTCTCGTATCTGGAGAGGAATATTCCCCAAAAAGTTAAAAGCTGAATTTGGTGCATCGTAATATTATAAATAGAGAATATGGCAACACCAGCAACACGACAACAACATATTGACTACTGTCTTCGAGCTCTTGGTCATCCTGTAATAGAAATCAATGTGGATGATGATCAACTTGAAGATAGAGTCGATGAATCACTACAATTCTATCAAGAGTATCATAGTGATGCGATTGTTCGTAACTTGCGAAAACATGCTGTTACACAAGCCGAGAAAGATCAGGGTTATATCGAAGTACCAAACTCGGCCAAGATCTTTACGATCAATAATGTCTTTTCGATCACGACTTCCCAATCTTCTACAGGTCTTTTTTCGGTAGATTACCAAATACATTTAAACGATATCTTTGATCTTGGTGGATCTTATGGTGGTATTGTGAACTATGAGATGACAAAGCAATATATGTCTCTTATTGATCGCAACATCAATGGGATGTACGAGATGATCGAATATTCTCGTCATAAAAATCGTGTAAATTTTCACGCTAATATTTTGAAGGATTTGGATGTGGGACAATATGTGGTCTTTGACGGGTATGAATCAATTGATCCTGATACGTATACCGATGTATGGAATGATATGTTTCTCAAAAAGTACACAACCTCTCTCTTTAAGAAACAGTGGGGCAACAACCTGATTAAGTTCGAAGGTATGCAACTTCCGGGCGGAGTTACATTCAATGGAAGACAAATCTTTGATGACGCAAATACCGAGATTTTAAAAATCGAGGAAGAAATGCAACTTCGTTATGAAGCGCCTCCACATTTCATCGTAGGATAATATGCCACGCAACGTATACTTCAGTCAAGGCACTACTGCCGAGAAGAGACTTTATGAAGATCTTATCATAGAGTCTCTCAAGATCTATGGACACGATTGTTACTATATTCCAAGGAAAATAGTCAATACAAACGCAATCTTCAGTGAGGATGCGTTGTCGCAGTTCGGTGATTCCTATATGATTGAGGCATACGTCGAGAATATCGATGGATATGCGGGTGATGGTGATCTCCTAAGCAAGTTTGGTGTTGAAGTACGTGATCAGATGAATCTGATTGTTTCGGGCCGCCGTTGGGACGATCTCGTTGGAAGATTTGATACGACCGGAGGTACATCTTCGTCACGACCAAAAGAAGGAGATCTTATTTACTTTCCGATGGTCAATGGTCTCTTTGAGATCTCCTTTGTGGAAGACGAATCGCCCTTCTATCAACTACAGAACCTTCCCACATTTAAACTTACTTGTGAACTCTTTGAGTACAACAATCAGGCAATTGATACAGGTGTTGATGCGATTGATAAGTTTGAGACAGAGTTCGCAACAAGGACTCGACTTACTTTGGGTTCTGGATCTGGTACGTATAATATCGGAGAAGATGTTACACAGGGTCTTGGAGATAAGAGTCCACAAACTGTTATTACAGCCGAGGTTGCCGGAGACGGAACAGGATATGTCGATGTTTCAAGTATTACGACATCCTTTGACTCACCGGAACGAAACACTACTCAGTTTGGAGTAACGGCCGGAAATATTGGAAATCTTGTGGGAGTAGACTCCGGTGCTTCATATCCAATCACCTCAACTGACGGGTTCTCTACCATCGACGATAATGATGGTGATGCTCAGAACGTGGACTTTGAAACAATGGGTAACTCTTTCATTGACTTTAGTGAGTCCAATCCTTTTGGAGAAATCAACGTAACGACTTAAGATGCTTAACGGACAATACTTTTACAATCAAACCATGAAGAAGGCGGTTGCCGTCTTTGGTACGATCTTTAATAATATCAAGATTGTGCGGCAAGGTGGTAGTATGGAAAGAGTTCCGTTGACATATGGGCCAAAGTCGAAGTTCCTTGCTCGTATTAATACCGAAAGAGATCAAGCTGAGAAGAGAAGTATTGCAATCAAACTTCCAAGAATGTCGTTTGAGATTACTTCAATCTCCTATGATACCTCTGCAAAACTCAATCGAATGAACAAAAGAATGTTTCCGATTGATGGAAGCAGTGTCAAAAAGACGAGTGTAATGCAAAGTGTTCCCTATAAGTTGGGAATGCAGTTGAACATTTTGGCAACAAACCAAGACGACGCTTTACAGATCTTTGAACAAATTCTTCCCTCTTTTACACCAGAGTATACCATCGCGATAAAGAACATGGAAGGGCCCGATACGTCAACCGACGTACCAATCGTTCTGAATGGTGTTTCTTTTTCAGACGAGTATGAAGGATCTTTTGACACTCGAAGAACTTTAGTTTACACTCTTGAGTTTGAGATGCGTGTTCGATTCACCGGAACAACATCCGAAGGGAAAATCATTCGCATCGTCGATACTTACTACTATAGTAAACTCTTAAGTTCCGATGACAGTCCAACAATTAAGACTTCTAATCCAGTTGGCGAAGAGAATGTAAGAGTTATCGCAAATGTCGATGGATCTCCATTCGATAGTTTGGATAGTCCATTAGATATAACAACAACGTTTGGTTTTGATTATGCCTCCCCGTGATAAAAATGACATTGTTGCTGCTTTAGAAAAAAATCTTCCGGTCACTACCAAGGTCGTTCCTCAAAGGATCAAATCTAATGTTGATCAGGGGGAAATCAACAATGATACAGAGACTGATGTAGAGTATTCTCGGCAAAAGATGAAGGAACTGATTGATATGAGTTCCGAAGCAATTCAGAATATGATGGCACTTGCTGCCGAAACCGAACATCCCCGAGCCTTTGAAGTTCTTTCAACCATGATCAAACAGGCATCAGAGATGTCACAGGATCTTGTAAAACTTCAGAAGACGCGAAAGGATATCACTCAATCCAAAGAAGAACCAAACGGAAACACCACAAATAATGCAATCTTTGTAGGCTCAACGAATGAGTTACAAAAGTTTTTGAAGAATCGTGATACGGATGAATGAAGCAGGCGGATACCTTGGTAACGCTTTAGTAAAGAGAGACGGACTTCCACAAGATTATACTCAAGATCAAGTTGATGAGTATATCAAGTGTACTAATGATCCGATCTACTTTGCGGAGAACTATGTAAAGATCATTACTTTGGATAGTGGATTACAGCCGTTCAAACCATATGATTATCAAAGGAAGATGTTTGATCAGTTCAATGAGAATCGATTCAATCTTGTTCTGGCGTGTCGTCAATCGGGTAAGTCGATCTCTTGTGTGGTTTACATTCTTTGGTATGCGATCTTTAACTCGGAAAAGACCATTGCGATACTGGCGAATAAGGGATCTACTGCCCGTGAAATGTTGTCGCGTGTTACTCTGGCACTGGAGAATCTTCCATTTTTTCTTCAGCCTGGATGTAAAGAATTAAACAAAGGATCCTTGCAGTTCTCGAACAACTCTCGTATAATCGCTTCAGCGACATCTGGTAGTTCGATTCGTGGTCTCTCGGTGAATCTTCTTTTTCTTGATGAGTTCGCGTTTGTTGAAAATGCAAATACTTTTTACACTTCCACCTATCCAGTTATCTCATCTGGTAAACATAGTAAGGTTATTATCACCTCAACGCAGAATGGAACTGGTACACTCTTCTATCGATTACTTGAAGGTGCAATGCAGGGAACGAACGAATTTAAAGCCTTTCGAGTAGACTGGTGGGATGTGCCGGGGCGTGACGAGGAATGGAAAAGACAAACCATCGCCAATACGAGCGAAGAACAGTTTAGACAGGAGTATGGTAACGAAGCGATTGGATCGTCTAACACTTTGATCTCTGCAAATGCTCTTCTTGGTTTAAAGAATGAACGACCCAAACAGCTCTATCAGGGTGCAAAGCTTTATCGCAAGGTAAAGGAAGGTCATCACTATCTGATGATGGTCGATGTCTCAAAGGGAAGAGGGCAGGACTATTCGACTTTCAATGTGATTGATATCACCAACGGAGAGTTCGAACAGGTTGCGACTTATCGAGATAATATGATCTCTCCTTTGATCTTTCCGGACATTATCATAAAGATCGCAAAGATGTACAATCAGGCTATGGTTCTGATTGAGAACAATGATGCGGGGCAGGTTGTGTGTAATACAGTCTATTACGAATATGAGTATGAAAACACCTTTTTAGAATCATCGGTCAAACGAGGAGGCATCGGAGTGACTATGACAAAAAGAGTCAAGAGGATTGGATGTTCAAACCTCAAAGATCTCATCGAACTCAGTAAACTGAAGATACACGACTCCGAGACTATTCGTGAGCTCGCGTCATTTGAAGTCAAAGGATCTAGTTTCTCAGCTGCACAGGGAAATCATGATGATCTTGTAATGAATCTCGTTCTCTTTGCGTGGTTCGTTTCTTCGGATGCGTTTGGAGACATTAGCGATATCAATTTAAAAGAGGTTTTATTCAATCAAAAGATGCAAGAGATTGAGGATGATATTGCTCCCTTTGGTGTGATCGACGATGGAACTTCTTATGGAAACTCTGCACATGATCGAATGGTCGAAGCACATAAGGCTTGGAAATCTCTGTAAATTTCGTTATCTATAAATACTCTTATGAAAACACCTTATTATGTTTAACACTTATCATTCAAATCAAATAACTGAAAGGAAATACGCATGGGATTTTTAGTATCACCTGGCGTCGATGTCAACGAGATTGACTTGACAAACGTGATTCCGGCAGTATCAACTTCTATAGGCGGTATAGTAGGTCACTTTAAGTGGGGCCCCGTTCAAGAAGTCGTTAGTGTTGGATCGGAAAAAGAGCTGGTTGCCAATTATGGCGAACCAGACAACAATACATACAAGCAGTGGTTTCAAGCCTCCGCTTTTTTACAATACGGAAACGCATTAAACGTTTATAGACACAATTCTGCAAGTTTGAACAATGCTAGTTCTAATGGTGGAACTTATTTAGTTAAAAATTCTGATAACTATCTAAGTCAAACATTGAGTATTAGCGATAGTCCAGTTAAAGACAATGACTACTTTGTCGCTCGTTATGCTGGCGCTCTCGGTAATTCTTTGGAAGTTTGTGTTATCACAAATGGAAACTATACTGCTAATGCTAACACTACTGCTACGGGTGCAGTGAGAGCAGCCCCTACTGCTGGTGAAATCCACATCGTCGTTCTCGACGAAGATGGTGATATCAGCGGAACCGCAGGGACTGTTCTTGAAGTATTCAGCGATCTTACTGTTGCGGCGGGTAAAAGAGATGATGGAACATCTCGATATTATGTCGATGTTCTTGAAAACGAATCTGCTTGGGTTTGGCCTACGAATAACGTAATTAGTGCGACTGATAACGATTCACCAACGACTGAAACTGACAATTATAACTTCTCGTTGTCTGGTGGAAGTGATGGAACAGCACCTGGCACTGCCGATCTACAAGCTGTTTATACAACTGCTTTTGGAGATTCCGATACATTGGATGTCAACATCTTGATCGCACCCACCGGAGCTGATTCATCAGCGGTAGGATATGCTGCAGCAGATGCAGTAATAGCCGTTGCTGCTGGTCGTAAAGATTGTGTTGCAGTTGCTTCTCCTCCTACAACTGGAGCTGCAGGGACGGCACTTCAATCAACTGCCGCGACCGCCGTAACAAACGCCAAAAGTTGGGCAGATAGTATCACGACAAGTTCGTATGGAATTCTATCTTCTACCTCGGCATACGTCTACGACAAGTACAACGATGTTTATCGTTGGATTGGTACAGCTGGTCACGTTGCAGGTCTTCTTGCAAACGTTGATGATGTCGCAGAACCTTGGTTCTCGCCTGCTGGATACAATCGTGGTCAATTGCGTGGAGTAGTTAGACTTGGTTACAATCCAACTTCAGCTCAACGTGATACACTCTATAAGGCTCGTGTTAATCCTCTTGTATCTTTCCCCGGCCAAGGAACACTCCTTTTCGGTGATAAGACTGCACAGACTAAACCAAGTGCCTTTGATCGTATCAACGTTCGCCGTTTGTTTATCGTATTGGAAAAAGCAATCTCTACTGCCTCTAAGTTTCAGTTATTTGAATTGAATGACGAGTTCACACGAGCAATGTTCCGCAACATGACAGAACCTTTCCTACGGGATGTTAAGGGTCGTCGTGGTATTACGGACTTCCTCGTTGTTTGTGACGAAACAAACAATACCGGAGAAGTGATTGATTCGAATCGTTTCGTGGCTGATATTTACATCAAGCCCGCACGTTCGATCAACTTCATCACACTTAATTTCATCGCCACTCGTACTGGTGTGGAGTTTTCTGAAATTGCTGGACAACAGTAGTATAAATAGTTAAAAGAAAGGAAAACTATCATGGCACTAGGAGTAGACGATTTTAAATCAAAACTTATTGGAGGAGGCGCTCGCCCCAACCTGTTCAAGGCAACTGTAAACTTTCCGGCATATGCTGGAGGAGACAGTGAATTGACACAGTTCTTGGTCAAGGGAGCTCAGTTACCTGCCAGCGTTATCGCACAAATCGACGTACCTTTTCGAGGTCGTCAGTTAAAGATTGCCGGAGATCGCACGTTTGAAAACTGGACAATTACGGTTCTTAATGACGCCGTAATGAGTGTTCGGAATTCGTTTGAACGTTGGATGAACGGCATGAACGAGCATAACGCTAATCTTGGATTAGTAAACCCAACCGACTATCAAGCAGACATGCTCATCGAGCAACTTGATAAGGCTGAAAACGTAACGAAACGATATCAAATTCGTGGAGCATTTCCAGTAAATGTTGCCGCAATTGATTTGAGTTACGATACGAATGATGCGATTGAAGAGTTCACAGTTGAACTTGCGTATCAGTATTGGGAATCCTTGGGTGGCAATTGGGCCACTACCTCTTAAT
>Ga0209535_1001587_pt1 | contig 15420 bp, 18 predicted proteins | sample LinPmetageLP28_FD_184041 | JGI IMG/M metagenome (GOLD analysis project Ga0209535, IMG submission 184041) | Marine viral communities from the Pacific Ocean - LP-28 (SPAdes) (version 2) | ecosystem: Environmental > Aquatic > Marine > Oceanic | place: Pacific Ocean | collected 2009-08-22 | reverse complement strand
ATCTTATCTTTCTAATCAAATTAACGAAGGAACTTCTCATGTTAGATTTCAATCTGTTAAAGAAATAGTAGGGGGTGTTGCAATTGCAACTTTAGAATTAGAAACAACTTTAAATGGTGCAATTAATGATACAGTTAATACCTTAACTTTAACTAGTTCTGCAGCATTTCCAAACGCTGGTTTTATTGTAATAGAAAAAGTAAATCAAGATGCAACTAGTGCAACTTTTGGAAGATACATAAATGAAACAATTCAATATACAGGTAATAATACAGTCACAGGAGTTTTATCTGGATTAACAAGAGGCACAGCTTCTCCATTTAGAGGAATAACACCATCTAATACTACAGCAACTACTCATGCAAACGGAGCAAAAGTTTTTGGATCATATCTAGCAACAGCCGTTGCAACTACCGTAGAAGTTGGTCCTACATTACCTGATGGAACACAAGCAACAGAACAACAATTTAATTCTATAACAGTGCCTTTAGTATCTAACGCTGGAAGCACAGCAACAGGGGGCGGTTTTCAGTGTACAATTGGACCCGTAAATGATAGAGCTTAATTATGGCCGGATATACTTATTCAGAATTAACCGATGATATTAGAAACTACACAGAAGTAGATTCTAATGTATTTACTACGGCTGTTATTAATAGATTTATTGAAAACGCAGAACATAGAATTAATTTAGATTGTCCTATGGATTCTGACAGATTTCAAGATCAAGCACAATTTGTACAAAATAGTACTTCAGTTACAATGCCTAAAAAAACTTTATTTGTAAGAGGTATACAAGTTTTTAATTCAACAACAGCTGTAACAGAACAGGGGGTATGGTTAGAAAGACGTGATCAAACTTTTATATCTGAATATGTTGGAGAAGCAACAGGACCTTCTGGAGGACAAACAGGTCAAAATGTAAAAGGTTTACCTAAATACTATTCTATGTATGGTGGAGCAACAACAGGTGTAAACACTGCTACATCAGGAGCTATTTTTGTAGCCCCTACACCGGATCAAAATTATCAATATATTATTCATTATAACGTCATGCCTGGAGGATTAGAGGATAATACAGGAGGTACTTATGTAAGTAATTATTTCCCTCAAGGGTTATTATATGCATGTTTAGTAGAGGCATTTATGTTTTTAAAAGGTCCAACAGATATGTTGACACTATATGAAAATAAGTATAAAACTTCTTTACAATCGTTTGCAGCTATGCAAATTGGTAGAAGAAGAAGAGACGATTACACGGATGGTACAATAAGAATTCCAATCGAGTCAGCGCCTCAGTAATTAGGAGAAAAAAATTATGACAATAACATCGGCAATATGTAATTCATTTAAAACAGAAATCCTACAAGGGGGACACAACTTTAACGACTCTAGTGGAGCACCAACAGGAAACACTTTTAAAATATCTTTATACTCAAGCGATTCAGCAACTTTAAATAAATCAACAACAGCCTATACTGCACCTGCAGATGCAACAGCTGATCCAACAAATACTTATGAAGTAACTACAACTTCTTCTGGTTATACCGGTGGTGGAAATACTTTAGTAGCAAGTGCTGATCCAGTTTTATCTGGTGACACAGCATGTATAAAATTTAATGATACAAGTTGGGGATCATCAGCTTCGTTTACAGCTAGAGGTTGTTTAATTTATAATACAACTTCAATAACAGGATTCACACCAAACAGATCTGTTTGTGCAATTAACTTTGGTTCAGATAAAACTGTAACAAGCGGAACTTTTACAATTCAATTTCCAGCTCAAACAGCAGGTAACGCAATCGTTCAGATAGCATAGGGAGTAAGTCCTTATGTCGGCAATCCGAACATTCACAGTAACGGTAGCATACGCTGACGGTGGCAATAAATATTTTCTTGATGGAATCCAACAAGACACTATAAATCTTGCAGAAGGTTATACTTATGTATTTAATTATCCCTCTGCTCATCCTTTTAAATTTTCAACTACTTCAGATGGTACACACTCAGGCGGAAACGAATATACAACAGGAGTAACTCACAATAGTTCTACTCAAGTTACAATAGTTGTAGCTGATAGCGCACCTACTTTATATTATTATTGTTCTCTTCACTCAAATATGGGAGGACAAGCAAATACCGTGGACCCAGATACATGGGGAGTTTTACAATGGGGTCAAAATGGTTGGGGAAATCAAGATGAAACAACAATTACCTTAACAGGTTTATCAGCAACAACAACTTTAGGAACAGTTTCTGCTTTTAATGAAACAGGTTGGGGTGCAGATACATGGGGCTTTGAAGGTTGGGGTGGAGCAGAAAGTAAAATACTTCTTACAGGTTTAACAGCAACTACAGCAGTAGGAGATTTAAGTCCTGCAGTTAAACCAGGTTGGGGTACTCTTAACTGGGGAGAAAATGCTTGGGGTGATGTTGAAGGAACAGAATTTACTATAGCTGGTTTAAGTTTAACGGCTAGTCTTGGAACAGTTGTAGCACAAGATGTTGTTGGATTAACCGGTTTATCAGCAACTACTACATTAAATTCTTTACAATCTGTTTCAACTGACGCTACAATTACTCTTCCAAATTTAGGTTTAATTTCTTCAGAAGGTTTATTAGTTCCAGGAGACCATTCTGTAGGTTTATCAGGATTCTCAATTACAAGTTCTGTAGGATCTTTAGCCCCAGATGATGCTATTGGTTTATCCGGGTTATCACTTACAAGTTCTGTAGGATCAATAGGTATAAGTTCAGATCCAGTAATTAGTTTAAATGGTTTAGGTCAAACAGCTACAACAACTTTAGGAACGTTAACTGCTTCACCAAATTCAGAAGTTATTCTTTCAGGATTATCATTAACTTCTGCTTTAAACTCACTAACTACGGTGCAACAAACAAATGCTTCTTTAGTAGGTTTAGGTCAATCTGCTAGTGTTACCTTAAACCCTGTAGGAATATCCTTTCCAGGGGTTTATAAAAGATTAGTGCCTACCGTAAGCACGGGTTATACAAGATTAACACCATCATAATTATGTTTGACTTAAAACTATATAACAAGTATAAATAACAACAATTAGGAGATTAACATATGACATCATCGTATACACCTCTCGGCGTAGAGTTAATGGTAACCGGCGAAAACGCGGGTACTTGGGGAACAAAAACAAATACTAATTTAAATATCATTGAGCAAATCTCGGGTGGATATATATCTCAAGCTATTGCAGGATCAGGAACTACAGCATTTACAAAAACAGATGGTGGAACAGGTTCAGTTGTTGCAACAAGAGTTATAGAATTTACAGGTGCTCTTACAGGATCAAGAATTATTACATTTCCAGTTTTAACAGAAAATTTTTATTTAATTAAAAACACAACTACAAACGCAGAAACATTACAACTTAAAGCAGCTACAGGTTCAGGTGCAACAGTTACTTGGGCAACAGATGATAAAGGTTGGAAACTAGTTTATTTTGATGGTGTATCAACTAACACTGGTGTTTACGATGTTGGTTTTGGTGCAGCAACTTCACCAGGTGGATCAACAACACAAGTACAGTTTAATAATTCAGGAGCTTTTGGTGGAGATGCAGATTTAATATGGACAGCAGGAACAGCTTTAACAATTAATTCTCAAAAAGAACTTAGATTAGCAGACACAGACGATTCTGCTTATGTAGGAGTAAGATCTCATGCAACAGTAACTGGTTCATATACTTTAACAATGCCAGCAGCAACTGGATCAGCAGATCAAATTTTAGTTACAGACGGTTCCGGAAATTTATCTTTTGTAGACAACTCAGGTGGAACAGCATGGCAAGCAGTGTCAGCAGCAGCAAGTGTAGCAGTAGCAGCAGGAAATGGTTATTTCTTAAATACTACATCAAATGCTATTACAGCAACTCTACCAGCATCACCTACGTTAGGGGATGAAATATCTTTTGCAGATTATGCAGGTACCTTTGATACAAATAATTTAACCGTAGCAAGAAACGGAAAAAACATCCAAGGTGCAGCAGCAGACTTAACAGTAGCAACTGAGAGAGCAGCATTCACTTTGGTATTTACAGATAATACACAAGGTTGGTTGCTGAAGAATAAATAATGACTACGTATAGGGCCATACAAGGTATGACCGTGCAGTCCCAAACTGCAGCGTCAACTGCCGGTCAAATTTGGTATGATTCAGCTAATGAAGTTTTTAAACTTCAAAAAGTATTAACGGCTGCCTGGGCAACAGGTGGCACAAGATCTAATGCTACATTTAGAGGAGCTGCTATTGGATCAACTTCAGCAGCAGTTGCATCTGGAGGAACTCAAACTCCTCCTTTACCATCAGGTCCTATTAACAATACTACAGAATTATATAACGGTACTTCTTGGACAGGTGGAAATGCAGCACCATTAAATTTAGGTTATACTACAAGCGGTGGCACTGAAGCAGCAGGAATTGTAAACACTGGAGAATCACCTCCAGGAAGTGGAACTTCTACATTACACTATGCTAATGGTACATGGACTGCAGGTGGAACAAAAACATTTGCTGCACAAAATTCTTTAGGCGCTGGAAGTCAAGATAATTATATTTGTATAGGTGGAGTATTTCAACCAAGTTATGCACCACAAAATAATGTAGCAACTTATAATGGTACTGCTTGGACTGCTAGATCAACTTATCCTATAAGTATTGCAACAGGTGGTTGTAGTGGAAATGCTGATCTTGCCTATGCTTACGGAGGAGACTCACCTCCAGCTGTTGCGACAGCTGCAGATTGGAGTGGTACAGCATGGACAACTGGAACATCAATGCCCACTGGCACAAACAATATGGCTTATAATTCAGCGGGACCAACTACAGATGTATTATCTGCTAATGGTTCTCCATCAACTCCAACAAGTTTAATTTACAATGGTACATCATGGTCAACAACAGCAGCTACAAGTCAAGCACCTCCACAAGCAGTAATGGCAGGAGCAACAACTTCTGCTGGATGTGTTAAATGGGGTGGCCCAGGATCAAATTATCAATATACAGAAGAGTTTACAGGTGGTGGACCTGGTTCAACAACAATAACAGTTACTTAATTAAGGAGGAAATATGGCAGATTATCAATATATAGAAGCAACATGTTGGGGTAAAGGTTTTATTACACATGAAGATTCTAGACACATAAGTTTTGAAAATTATGCCGGTAATCTTTGGAAGATCCCTAATAACGATCAACACGCAAATAGATGGAGCGCTGGAGTTGCAGGAGTTAAGAAAACTCTTGTAGAAGCTCAAGCTATCTATGATGCTGATTTGGTTGTAAGACAAAATGCATGGGATGCACTTCCTGATGATGCACCTGAAAAAGATGCATCTAGCTCATTTTATTGGGCAAGACCGACTGGTATTACATTAACGGAGTAAAATATAAGTGACTAATTATTTAGATATAAAAGGACAAAATGTACAGTCTGTAGCATCAGATCCAAGTCCAGTAGCAATAGGACAGGTTTGGTACAACACGACTTCAAACACGGCAAAAGTAAGAGGATTTATTTCCTCTAATACTTGGGCTACAGGTGCAACTATGCCTCTTGTAGGTCCAGGACAATATTTGTCTTACGCTTCAGGTTTTGGAACTAAAGATGCAGCAGTAAGTGCTAGAGGATACAGTCCAGTAATACCACCGAGCACACCAAACGTTGTTCATTATGATGGTTCAACATGGACTTCTCATACAGGATATCCTGATGGTGGAACGAGTGCTCAAGGGTTTGGACTTCAAAGTGCAGGGATTGTTTTTGGAGGAGATCCTAGTCCAGGACCAGCAAGAAATTATTCTTATGATGGTTCTGCTTGGACATCAATTAATGGTCCAGCATTATCAGTATACAGTGATATGTACACTGGTGGAACTACAGGAGCTGCATTTAAAACTGTAGCAGCAAAAACAAGTCCAACAGCAGGATTTACAGAAGAATGGGATGGAACTAATTGGTCAGACGCTTCTGCAACAATGAATACTTCTAGATATACGTCAGGTGGAACTAGAGCAGGAGCCGGTGATTCTTCAGCAGGTTTAATAGCAGTAGGTAATGCGGGTAATGGACCTCCATATAGTTTATCAACTGCATCTGAAAGTTATGATGGTAGCAGTTGGTCAAGTACACCAAGCGCTTCTCAAGCAAGAAGAGGAATGTTTATGAGTGGTGCAAGTCAAACTTCTGGAATGATTTATGGTGGAAGATTACCTGGACCAGCTCCAAGTATTCCTTCAGCATTTTCTAATGGTACTGAAACTTATGATGGTACATCTTGGACAACAAGAGCTAATGGACCTTTTCATGCAACTTATTTAACCGGTGCAGGTGGGGCAGAAGGAGCTACAACTTGGGGCGGAGATACAGAAGGAGCAAGTCCTCCTTCAAATTATGTAGGAGAATTTACAGGCGTTTATGAAGGGACAGTAACAATACAAACTAGTTAAAAATTATGACAACATATACACAACAACCAGGAACACATATACCAGTAAGAGCTGCTGATCCAACAAATCCTGTAGTAGGAGAAGTTTGGTACAACACTACAACTAATCAATTAAAAGGTGTGATCAATGTAGCTACTGCTACTTGGGCAACAGGTGGTTCTGTTAATACTGCAAGAAGACAAGTTGCAGGTTTTGGAGAATCAGTTAGTACAGCCGTTGTTGCTTGTGGACAGAACCCACCAGCACTAGCAAACACTGAAGAATATAGTGGTACAGCATGGTCTAATGTAACAGCTAACCCTCAAGTAAGAGTTAAACCTTTTGGTTTTGGAACAAACTCTGCGGGTTTAGTTGGAGGAGGAGAATCAGGTCCTTCATCTGGAACTAATTCAGGAGAATATGACGGAACGTCTTGGACAGACTCAGCAACGATTCCTTTAACTATGTATGACTCAACTGGCGTAGGTACTACATCAGCAGCAGTCGTAGTTCATGGACCTCAAAGTCCTGACACAGCGGTGTTATTATATGCCTCGCCTGGAACTTGGACTACAGGTACTTCATCACCAGCAAAAATTGGATCTGGAGCCGCTGGAGGAACTACATCATCAGCAATTTTTTCAGCAATAACTCCTGGAGCTGTAACTACTTCTTATGAATATGCGTCTGGAACTTGGACAGCAGGTGGTGCTTTAAATGTAGCTAGAAATAGAGCAGCAAGTGGAGCACAAGCTCCGCAATCACAAACACTTATTTTTGGTGGAGATGACAATAGTGCTACTGAAAAAGTGGCTACTGAATTATATGATGGAACATCATGGTCAAATCAAGCAAACATGAGCACAGCTAGAAGAGGTTTAGGTGGTGCAGGATCAAGTAGTACTTCAGCTCTAGCATTTGCTGGATATACTGGATCAGACACTGCAGTAACAGAAGAATTTTCAGGTGGAGCAGTAACTAAAATATTTTCAATATCGTAATAGTTGACTTTTAGTTTTTAGTTGTTATATTAAAAATATTCAATGAAAGGAATACTATGAAAAAAGAAAAAAGAAATATCCACGAATTAATAGAAAAAGAATCTCCCAATCTTAATAACATTTTAGACAGCGAAGACGTATCTGATTTTAAAGGTATGATGAATGAATTAAGAGATACTTGGACTAAGAAACAAGTATTTAGAACTGAAACAGAAATGAAATTTTCTGTTTTAAATGATCTTAAATACCCTACTAAAGCTTCTAAATACTGGCAATGTGTTAGAGAACAAAATGTTTACTTAGAAAGTTTAATGGCTATGTCTTTTGGAGCAAGAAGAAATGCTCTTAAAATGAAAAGACTAGAAGAAAAAATAGATACAGAAACAAATGAATACAAAAAAGAATTAATGAAAATTGATTTAGATGAATTAAGATATGGATTGGCTAGCGAACAGTTAGTTGCTAAAGATAGAATGAGAGAAATTAGATTGTGGTCTAAATTTAAAAAAGAATTTGATGATGGTACATTTAATACAGAAGATGTTAACGCTCATCAAATGGAATCATATCATATGATTATGTTAAATCGAAGAGACACTTTAACTAAAGCTTCTACTCAACCGGAAGTCTTTAATGTAATGGGTCAATTAAGTACTCTTGAAAGAATAAAAAATCAAAAAGCTTTGGAAGAACCTAGAAAAATACAATTGCCAAAAGGTCTTGGAGCTGAAGAAGAAAAGTAATTCTAATGATTTTAGAACATAAAATCATAGGCCAATCTATTATAAAGTATCAAGTTCCATTTGATATTTTTACAGCAATTAATAGTTTTTATAATAAAAATAAAGATACTTTAGACTCTTCTAATGAGTTTTTAATAGGTAAAATTAAAAATGAAAAAACTCTTTTTTATTCTAAAGGAATTAAAAACATAGTGCCTTTAGTTATAATTGATTATTTTAAAACTGTTATGAAAAACTATTTAAAATTAAGTACTTTAGAAAAATATAAAATGGAATTAACTTCAATTTGGATAAATGAAATGATTGAACATGAGTATAATCCTTTACATACACATTTTGGAGATGCGCCTACTGGTCTTTCTTCTGTTATGATTTTAAAATTACCTCAATCTTTTGGTAAAGAATATTCTGCTGATGATAAACCAACTAACGGTAAGCTTCAGTTTATTGGTAGTGCAAGTGGTCAAATTTCTGAAACCGATTATTTACCAGATCTAGAGGAAAGACAGTTTTATATTTTTCCTTATGATTTAAGACACTCTGTGTATCCTTTTAACGGACCAGGAGTAAGAAGAACTTTAGCAGCTAATATGGATTTAACTAGATTAAAAAATTAATATGTACGAAAATAGAATAATAAAAGAACCTAAATGGAAGAGTTGGATTATACAAACAAACACACCCGTGTTTACTCCAGCACAGTGTAAAGCAATTATTGATTGTGGTAGAGGTCAACCTCCATTAAAAGCTAAAGTTGGAACTAATGTAAAAGAAGGAAGCATAGATACTAAAAAAAGAACAACTACAATTAGTTGGATACCTTTTAATGAAATGCCACCTTTGTATAATGATCTACATGATTTTATACAAACAGCTAATTTAAATCATTTTGGATTTGACGATGTTAGAATAACTGAACAAGCACAGTTTACTGAATACCCTGTAGGTGGTTTTTATGATTGGCATATGGATACAGATGTTAATATGCAAAATGAACCTCCTGTAAGAAAAATTTCAATGTCAATACTTTTAAATCATGAATCAGAATTTGAAGGCGGAGACTTAGAAATAATGAGTCCTGGTAAAACTTGCCATATGACTCAAGGACAAGGATTTGCTTTTGCATCTTTTATAAACCATAGAGTAAAACCCGTAACTCGAGGAGTAAGACAATCTTTAGTTGTGTGGTTTGGAGGTAAACCATTTAAATGATTAAAGAATCTTTTTTTCCTACACTTGTATATGCTAAAGATGTTAATTTAGATAATGATAAAATTTCTAATGATATTGTTAAATGGTCTCAAACTGATAAAGGAGTTGAAAAAACTAATATGGGTGGATGGCATTCTACTACTGATATGGCTTCTAAACCAGAATACGAATCTTTAGTTAAAGAATTAATTATTATGCAACAAGAAATATATAAAGAAGAATTAATTGAAAGACAACCTAGGTTAGGTAATATGTGGGCTAACATTAATCCTAAAAATGCATACAATGATTGGCACGTGCATCCTAACTGTTTGTTTTCAGGAGTATACTATAGTAAAGCTAATCCAAATTCAGGTCCTTTAAAAATATCAGATCCTAGAAGTGGTACGCAACTTGTAATGCCTGTTAGACAAAATAAAAAATTACCACATGATCTTTGGAGAGAAGTAAGAGTACCTCCTATTACTGGAAGAATAATAATGTTTCCAGCATGGTTGTGGCATAAAGTAGAACCAAATCTATCTGATGACATAAGAATTTCAGTTAGTTTTAATTTTATACAGGAGGGTTTTTAATGTTTGATAGATACCAGGTAATTAAAAATGCGGTTAATTATGAACTAGCTAATTTTATTTTTAACTATTTTTTACTTAAAAAAGATGCAGTTAAATTTATGTATGAAAACAATATTATATTTGATAACGGAATGTTAGGGACTTGGGCAGACGAACAAATACCAAATACTTTTTCTTGTTATGCTGATCCTGTAATGGAAACTTTGTTAATGAAAGTATTACCCGTTATGCAACAAGAAACCGGCCTAGACTTATGTCCTACTTATTCCTATTCTAGAGTATATAAAAAAGGTGACGAATTAAAAAGACACAAAGACAGGCCTAGTTGTGAGATATCTACTACAATACATTTAGGTGGTGACCCCTGGCCTATATTTATTAATCCAAATCCAGAAGCTGGATATGTTTATGGTGAAGAAAAAGGACCTCACAAAATAAAAAAGTACGAACCCACTAAAGACAATGGCAATAAAGTCTTGCTTGAAGTAGGTGATATGCTAGTATATAGTGGCTGTGATCTTGAACATTGGCGAGAGCCTTTTGAAGGGAACATTTGCGGTCAAGTATTTCTACATTATAATCATGTAAATGGCCCATTTGCTGATAAGAACAAGTTTGATGGACGACCTATGTTGGGTCTACCATCATTTGTAAAATAGTATAATAATGGGTTTATATGTTACAAAAATTAGGATTTTTACCAGGATTTAATAAACAGGTTACTTCAACCGGAGCTGAGTCTCAATGGACAGGAGGACAAAATGTACGTTTTAGATATGGTACACCAGAAAAAATAGGTGGTTGGTCACAACTAGGAGATAAAAAACTTACAGGTGCTGCTAGAGGTTTACATCATTTTGTTAACTCAGCCTCTACAAAATTTGCAGCTATAGGAACTAACAGGATTTTATATGTATATTCTGGTGGAGTGTTCTATGACATTCATCCTTTAGTTAATCCAGGAGGCACAGCTATTACAAGTGCGTTTAGCACAGTTAATAATTCAGCAACAGTTACTATTACTTTTTCTGGAACTACTTCTTTTCAAGCAGGCGATATAATTTTATTTGATGATGCATCTACATTTAGTGCAATTACTAATTCTAATTTTACAGCCACAGATTTTGCTGATAAAAAATTTATGGTAACTAGTGTACCTACAAATACATCAATTACTATTACAATGCCAAATGTTGAAACAGGAACAGGAGCAACTACTTCTGGAGGTATTACTTATTATCAATATTATCATGTAGGACCGGCAGAACAAGTTGGAGCATTTGGTTGGGGTATAGCTTTGTGGGGTGGAAGTGTTTTAGGTGCAGCTACAACAACTCTAAATGGAGCCATTGGTAGTACGTCAGGCGGTAATAATGGTTCTGCTACAGAAATAACATTAACTAGTGTTACGGGTTTTCCAACATCCGGTACCAACCATGTTACAATAGGTAGTGAAGAAATATCTTATACAGGAATTACAGGAAATAAATTAACCGGTATTGGGAGAGCAGCTAGAGGAACGACTGCAACAACTCATTCAAACGGTGCTGCAGTTAACAACACTACTTCTTTTACAGGTTGGGGATCTCCAGCAGCTAACACAGACTCAGTAACAGACCCTGGTCTATGGTCTTTGGACAATTTAGGTACAACTTTAATTGCATTAATACATAACGGCGAATGTTTTGAATGGGATGGTGATGCATCTAATGCAACAGCAACTCGTGCTACTATCATTACAGGAGCACCAACAGCGTCACGTGATATGTTAGTGTCAACTCCCGATCGTCACTTAGTATTTTTTGGTACAGAAAAAACTATTGGAGATAAAACTACACAAGACGATATGTTTATAAGATTTTCTTCTCAAGAAAATATTAATGAGTATACACCTACCGCTGAAAATAGTGCTGGTACACAAAGACTGGCCGCTGGATCACGGATCATGGGTGCAAAACTTGGAAGAAATGCAATATACATTTGGACAGATACTTCTTTATTTACTATGAGATTTGTTGGAACTCCGTTTACATTTGCTTACGAACAAGTGGGTACTAACTGTGGATTGATTGGTATGAATGCAGCAGTAGAAGTTGATGGTGCTGCCTACTGGATGTCGGATAATGGTTTCTTTAGATTTACTGGTAAACTAGAATCAATGGATTGTTTAGTAGAAGATTTTGTTTATGATGATTTAAATACTACATCTAATCAATTAGTTTATTGTGGTATTAATAACTTGTTTGGTGAGATTACTTGGTTTTATCCAACATCAACATCTAATGTAGTCAACAGAGCAGTTACTTATAGTTATTTAGATTCAACAGCTAAACGTCCTATATGGTTTACAAATGATAATAGTTTATTTCCTAGAAGCACATGGGAAGATTCTGCTGTGTTTGGATTGCCACACGGAACTAAATATAATGCAGGTGATGATGCATCATTTGATGTAACAGGAAACACAGACGGTATTACAACTTACTTTGAACATGAAACAGGAGTAAATCAATTAGAAGCTGGAGCAGTTATAACTGCAATACCAGCAGATATTACATCTGGTGATTATGATATTACACAAAAAGTTGTTAGAGGTGCCGCAACTAACATGGCTGACCTTAGAGGTGACGGTGAAAATATTATGAGAGTTAGTAGAATTATACCAGACTTTATTGCACAACAAGGTAATACTATTATACAATTAGATTTAAGAAACTATCCTAATGATGCTGCAGCTAGTTCATCTTTAGGTCCATTTACTATTACATCTGGTACAGATAAAGTAGACACACGTGCAAGAGGTAGGGCTATAGCTCTTACTATATCTAACACAGCTATAGATACTAGTTGGAAGTTAGGAACATTTAGATTAGATATACATGCAGGTGGAAGAAGATAATGGCAAAAATAGTACAAACATTAACTAGAGCAAGTCAAGAATATGAACCAGACATAGCACAGTCTTTAGTCAGAGATTTAGATGCAGTTCTTGAGAAATTAAACACAACATTTCAAGAAGAATTAAAACAGGAGATAGAGGCTAGAAGCTTCTTTTTAGATTAATGGCAGTAGTCAATCAATATAAATTCGTAGGAATAGATAACAATACAACAGGTAGTGCACTCACACCATTTGGTTCAGGTGTTCCTGCGGTCAATGAAACAATAGTTATTAAATCAATATTGGTTACATCAGCCGGTACACCAACAGTGACTGTTACTAACAACAGTATTACAGCTATTAAATCAGCACAATTAACAGCTAATACTACAACAGAATTATTAACCCAACCGCTAATAGTAGAAGGTGGTAAAACTTTTACAGTTCAAGCAAGCACAACAGACTCGTTTGATGTAGCTATTAGCTATTTAAACATAAAGAAAGAGGTAACAACGTAATGGAAAACATACCAGTAATAACACCAGACAAGATAATTACGACTATAACAAATAAAAAAACAGGCAAAGTATATGAGTCTGAAGAAGCTTTAAAAGCTGCCAATATACCCGATGAAGATGTTAGAAGAGACGTAACAGTTATCATGCCACCTCTTGATTTAATAGGAAAAACAAAGTAAAAGGAGATACTATGGAAGAAAAAATTTCAATGAATGAATCAATACAAGCTGGAGCACCTGACATTAAGTATAGTGGTGGTGATATTAGAATGGGTGGACAAGAACCCAATGATCAAAGCAAGCAGATTGCGGCAGAAATATGGTCACAAATGGAGCCAGAACAAAAAGTACAGTTTCAAAGCTTTGAAGCTTTTTTTGAAAGTGGTATATGGAAACAAATTTTACAACAGTTGCAACAAGATCAATCAGGAATTAAATCTCAAAGTCCAGAAATGATGATGAGTGAAAACGTTAACATGCAAGAGCAAATGCCTGGTGGCGGAATAGCTGATGTTGATGTCAGAGAAAAAGTTGCGATGGCAGCCAACGGCGGTTTGATGGGTCTCTATAACAGAGGGATGTAGTCATGTCCATAATGGATTTAAAAAAGAACGCCCCCAAAGGAGAGTTCCTAGCTTACATAAATAAAGAAGAAGCAGCCATGCTTAAGAAAGCTGGTGGTTCTGGTGAGTTAGTAAATGGTATTCCAAGTTTCAGACCTCAAGATTATGGTCAAGAAGCAGCTTCAAAAAAAGCAGGCTTTGATCAAAGCGATAGAAGTAATCCTTATTCAAACGCATCTCAACAAGCTAATAAAGATTTGAATGATCGGGTGGCTGCAAACCAGGCACAAAGACAAAGAGATGCTATAAAAGCAGAACTTTCAATAACACCTTTTAATAGAAATAAACCACTTAGTAAATTTGGGCTGTATGATGCACGATACAAAGCTGGATTAATTAACAGACAAATAGAAAAAAAGAAAAACGCCATAAGAAATTTAATAAATAAAAATAGAGGTCAAACCTATAGTCCTCACATGGATACTGAAGAAATGTTAGAAGCTATTATGGGTTCTTATGATACTAATACTAATACTTTTGGTACACATACATTTAATAAAGGTCTAAACAAAGGTTTTGATTTTGATATAAATCAATTAAACAAGAACATGCCAATGACTGGGGCTTTTGGTTTAAGTCCTAATAGCAGGTTTACTAAAGATGGCAAAAGTGTTCCTTTAGGAACTAATTATTTAGACACTACTCCAGACCTTACTTCACATCCTTCAACTACACCAAGTATTATGGGTCAAATTTTAGGTAAAGTTTCTCCTATGAATCAAAATACTTTAAAATCTACATTAAATAGAATAAATCAACTAGATGATATTGCATTAGGTGGTGTCACTCAATCTGAGATTAATGATTACTACGACAGAGCACAGGGTAAAGGTAAGTATGATATTTTTGGTGGAGGTGGTGACGGCGATGGTCCACAACCCTACCTACCATTTGATTATAACACTGGAGCAGCAACTACAGAAGCTGTAGAACCTTACACTAATGATTTTACATATAGATTTGGTACAGGACAAAATGTAGGTGCTGATGTTCTTAGAGGATATGTAGCTAACGGTGGTAGAATTACTAGAGCAGGTGGTGGCATCATGAATGCTGTACCAAGACAAGGATATTTTTTAGGTAAAATAGTTAAGGGTGTTGGTAAAGCTATAGGTAGTGTGGCTGATGCAGCAGGGAAAGTTTTAAAAAGTGACGTTGGTAAGATGGCATTACTAGCTGGTGGAGCTTACTTAGCTGGTGGTTATATGCCTGGAGGTGGTGGACTTACTGGTGGTTTTGCTAACTTTAAAAATTTAGGAAGACATGCTTTTTTAAAAAAAGGAATGAATTTTGGAGACAAGGGAGCTTTAAGTTTAAGTAAAATACTTGGTCTATCAGCAGTATTACCTTTTATACCAGGCATTAACAAAGCACCAGAAAACGAAGACATTGGTATGGCTGACAGAGGTGG
>Ga0209535_1001586_pt1 | contig 15421 bp, 10 predicted proteins | sample LinPmetageLP28_FD_184041 | JGI IMG/M metagenome (GOLD analysis project Ga0209535, IMG submission 184041) | Marine viral communities from the Pacific Ocean - LP-28 (SPAdes) (version 2) | ecosystem: Environmental > Aquatic > Marine > Oceanic | place: Pacific Ocean | collected 2009-08-22 | reverse complement strand
AACATCACTGACCCCGACGAGATCGAAACTCTCAAGGCAGCAAGCGCGGCTGCGCTACAAGGCAGTCTCGAAGGCTTAATCCTACCTGCGTTAAATTTGATTCCCGGCGTTAAACGTATGGCGTCAAGAGAAGTTTCTGAATTGGTCATGGGGGGTGTCGAAAAACTTACCGCTAAAGGTATGGCCGGGCGCGTTAGTAAATTTGCTGCGATTGGCGGCGGAACGGAAGCTGCTACAGAATTTGGTCAGCAGATGCTGGAACGCGCTCAAGCTGGTCTTGATGTTACAGACCCTGCTGCATTGAAGGAATATGTAGAGGCCGCTGTATTAGGCGGACTCTTAGGCGTTGGCTTCGGTGGTGTTGGCGGCGGGGTCAATGTTCTTAGAACTAAAAAAGATTTAGCTAACACCTATGATATAATCGAACAGAAGAACGCCGAGCAAGCGCAGAGATTGGCTGGGCAGGAAAGAGACTTAGCTGAGTATGTGGGGGCTATACCTGCCAGAGACGCACCATTACGGATAGAAGCCAGACCTGAACTTCAACTGGAGCCGATCAACGGTGACATAGAGACCAGTGGCACAGAAACCGTGCAGCGCCGGGTTAATGCCACTGAGGGTGAGTTTAATGATCGCAACGAACAACGGCTTATCGATGAGGCGATGGACCCTGAGCAAACCGGGTATAATGAAGCGCAACGTGAGACGCTTAACGACGTAAAAATCGCTAATGAAGCCCTCCAAGATGAGCGTTTTACGTCTGAGGATTTAACGGCCAATGATGAAGTAGGGGAGATGGTTGCTCCCGCTCTCGCTCAAGCCCTTACAGATCGTCAAGCTGGTCAAGGGGATGTGACTACAGAACAAAACAGCTACACGATTGAAGAATTAGAAGCGCTCGCCAAACAAGGCGAAGTCACAGGGCAGAACCCTGAGATCGTAGCTGAAGAACTCCAGAAACTACGTAGGTCTCGGCGTCCAACCACCGAGCTTTACAACAGTATTACTGAACAAGATGTAACTGCACTGGCCGAACAGAAAAATATAAAGACAGGCACAAATTCATTTAACGCGTTAGTAAAATACATAACTGGGGCCGACACGTTGGCCGAAGCCAGCCCTTTCCGTTTGATCCGTATGAGAGAAACGCTAAACGCTATTCCTGACGGAGCGTTTGAGGGTCAGCCAAAAGACCTGATCAACAAGCGCGAGCAAAGCTTTACCCACGGTGAGTTTAACGAAGCTGTAAAGCGCGTATTGAACAACAATAAATCTTCCAAGGGAAACATTGGCGAGCCAAGATACACACAGGCGCTGATGAAAGAGGTCTTTCCAAGTAAATCTCCGCAAGAGATAAAAGACGTTCGTGATGAAATGGTGCGTATTGGGCTTATCCGACCTAACGCTAAGAAAAAAGGCAGCTATCTGGTTGATAACCGTTTGATGCGCGAGGAGTTCATCCCCGCCAACGAGAGTGTTCCAGACGCCAAACCCATTGCTGCGATGGATAACAAGCAAGACTTTACCGTTGAAGAGCGAACGGTTGCTGCAACGGATGAAGAGGGCAACCTCAGACGCGATGAAAATGGCCGCCCAGTCAGAGAGATTGGTTACCATGTAATCGCTAAACCGAAAAAGCCAAGCGCTTTAGATACAGGCGCTGAAGAAGTAATCAGCGTCCATAATAATCTTGCTGAAGCTCAGGAGAACGCTAAACGCTACGCTAAGGCTCCTTCCAAGGTGACCCGCCGTATGCGTAACCCTGAGACGGGCCGCGACAAGAACATGAGTGTGCCGACTACTTCCGCCGATCTGCGCGGCATGGCGGCTGACCCTGCGATGTACGCCGCCGAAGTCAGAGAGCGCACTAAAAACGGCCCAGTCTCAAGTGCCTCGGTAACTCGTATCCGCGAGGCTTTGGAACAAGTAAATGAGCGCCGTGGTTTGCAAAAGCTGGGCATCCCGATCAATGTAGTTAATAGCGTCAGAACAGCCCTCGGCGCAAAGTCCGCAGCTCCAGAAGGCACAGAAGGCGCATACGTCAATCAGATGATCTACGTTGGCTTGGATGTCGCTGTGGATAAGGTGCCACAAGACACACCTGCCCACTTGATCGATAGTGTTGTCCTCCAGAACCTATTGGATGTCTTATCCCATGAGCAAATCCATGCGCTTAAAGATGTAGGCGTACTTAATGATAGTGATATGAGTATCCTCACCCGCATGGCAACTAGTAAGACCCGCCCGGAAGGGTTCAGAATGTTTGGTGAGGGTCAGACCGAGTGGACTTATTTTGATGACGTAAAGGCGTCTCAACCTAACTTATCGAAGATTGAACTTGAAGAAGAAGCGGTTGCAGAGTTATTCAGGGATTGGACTAAAGACCCGTCCATAGCGACTGGCAAACCCGCATCTCTGTTCCGTAGGATCGTTAAGTTCTTCACTACACTGGGTGGGTTCTTTAAAGAGAACGGCGCTCGTAATGTAAGTGATATCTTTGGCGAGATCGATACTGGCACTTTGCAGGGTGATGGGGTTGCAGCCGCGCCAAGTGGTGCGACCCAGTTCTCTGTTGCCCCGCCAATAAACAGCGCGGCATTCAAGAAGTGGTTTGGTGACAGCAAAGTGGTAGATGCGAACGGTGATCCGTTGGTGGTTTATCATGGAACCTCCAGTGATATAGAGGAGTTCGATGGGGGGCGAGATAATATAAATTATTTCTCCACAGATTCTGCATTTGCTGGTCGGTTTGCGTCTATGAGGCGGGGCGTCACGGAAAAAGCAGACACGTTCCCGAATGTCATGCCTGTGTACCTCTCACTTCAGAAATTATGGGACTTTCGCAATCCTGATGATCTTGCGGCGGCTGAAGATTTCTTTGTCGATGCTAACATAGAGATGGATGAACCCGGAAATGCCGCTATTGGTGGCAGCAGAGACGAGAGCTTTATATTTGATTTTGGCGACGATATTGACGGTGTTATTGATAGTCTTGGGAGGGGTGAATTTGGTATCGTAGAGAACGGGCGTTTCGTAGACGAATTTCTTCTACGTAATAAATATCAAGGCTTTACAGTTGTAGAGAGAAACTACCTACAAACAACAACAAGAAAAGACCAAGTAAATTACGGAGTGTTTGAGGCCGAACGGATTAAGTCTGTCCTCAATCAAGGCACGTTTGATTCGACAAACCCGAACATTAGGTTCTCCGTGGCTAGAGCCATGTCCGACGCCCAACTGCACGATGAGGTCAAGAAGGTTGAGGCTGCGTTTAATGAAGAAGTCTCGCCAGAGGTTCAGGCGTACCACGACGAAGTGATGCAAGAAGACACGAATCGCCACACTCAAGCTGCGGAACAAGATGTAGCTCCGATTACTCCAGTAGACCCGGATTCAGCACCTCCCCGTATTGACCAGCCATACATGAGGCAATACGGCGTTAAAGTATATCGTCAGATCAAGGGTGAGTTTAAAAAACCCCTTATTAGATATTTTGTCGCTGCAAACGATATCGAAGCACGGAATTTAGTTGCATCCTCTCCTGCTATAAACAAAGACGCCTTCAGAGTTGATGAGCCTTATATCGATGATCCTAATTGGGATGAAGAGAAGCAAGCTCCGAAGTTTTCTGTGCGTCGTTGGGGCCGGGTGTTAGATAATTACGAGTACCAGATTGCAACACGTATCGTTCCTGACCGAGCCTCTGTATCAGATAGAACTGTAGATGAGAATGTGCGAGGCATGGCTTGGTTGGATAGTGGTGAGCCGCTGCCGGTTGTTCTTTTGCAAGGCGTCGATCAAAACGGTGCAGGTTTTGGACGTGAGCATATCGTAGCCAAGGCAGCTCGCTTTGGCACTGTTAGAGAAATGGGCGTCAAGTTAAGAGGTATGCTTGAGAAGTCATATATAAAAGGCAGTAAAGATCATCGAGTAAAAAGATATATAGCAAAAGACCCCGTTGAACGAAGCAACCTTGACTACCAAATGACTTGGAAAGACCCCAGCGACGGCACGGTATATGTGTTGGGGTTGGAGAAGTACACTCAAGATGGAGTCAAGTATGCCGCTATCGTGACGTTCTATCCTATGGATCGCAAAGATGGCAAGAACGCTGGAGACGTAGCATCTGAGAACGATATTCAAGAGTATATGAGAATGCAAGAGGCGCGGCGTCCGCCACCAAGAACAGTGCCGCGCTTCTCTGTAGCCCCCGGCCAACAGTTACTTCAAGCTGATCCTGCCAGTCTTGGGCTATCCCCTGCAATGGCAGCGCGGGTCAATCCTATCTACCGTCCCGGCGCTATTCCTGCTGCGCGGATGAAAGATGGTAACCAAGATGCCGCCCGTTGGCTGGAGACAGCCTTCGAAGGCGAAGCCGTTACTGATATGACGGCGGAACTATCCCCTGAGCAGATTGAAGAAATCGCCACACTCATGGCCGCTGAAGTCCAACTAGGGTTTGCAGGAAGTAGCAACGCCTTCGATTGGTACTCTGGCGCACTAGACCGCGCCCTCGATGTAGTTAAAGTGAAATACCCAATGATCGCTGACGATGCTGCCGCCGCTGAAGCGGGCTTCGGTACTGCGGCTAATGCCCGGTTTGTCTTCACCTACATCATGGCGGTGACCTCACAGAACCTCGCCGTGGACGCCAACGCTATCGCCACTGATAAAGCCTTTGGTGATATGGTAAAGCGTGTCAAAGCGGGTAAATTCTATATGTTGGAGTCTTACGGGACTGGCGATAAACAAAAAGCTATGGCGAAAAACTTTAAGAAGTTTGGGGTTACGCTTGATCGTATGCCCGGCGAAACTTTCCCTGAAAAACTCGCTCAACTTGACATGACTTTTCGCAGAAGCATGACTGTCAAAGATTGGGTCACCGAGTTCAAGAGCTTGGGCATCCCATACACCACTCCCGGACAAACCGCTATGGACGCTGTAGTCTATGGCTCTTCAATCCTTGGCCCAAAAATTGGTAATGGATTTTGGCAAAACCTCAATCAGAATTTTGACCCACTGACCATCGATCTATGGATGCGCCGCACATGGGGCCGTCTGACCGGGAAGAGTATAGGAAACCCAAGCGCGCTTCCTGAGCAGCGCGACAGATTTAAACGCGCTATCGTCCGGTCAAGGTCTCGTAAGCAAGGCGTCGAGGATCACGTCGAGGCTGCACGGTCTTACGTCCGCTTGTTGGAAAAAGAATTAGAGCGATTCAAGACGATACCCGTTACAGAGTTTGCCACCAAGAAAGCGTTCACTGAAGAAACTAAACGCCTCGCTGCGGAGTTGGTCGAAGCCAAAGAGATCGCTGCCGATCTGCAAGGCATCAAAATCCCTGAAGTCTGGAAGCCAGAATACAACAATAATGATAAGGCTTTGCTCGATTATGCCAAGCGCGCATTAAGTGTGTGGACTAAAGAATATCACCGCCTCGTCAGCGTCAGTAACTCAGAGGAAATCCCCGCCGAGCTACAACCTACTTGGGCTAGAGCCGCTAAGACAATAGTCACGAACTTAGCTAAACCCCTTGATCAAGTAGCCAACGGCACTCAACGCAGACAGATCGAAGCTGCTGGGGCGCGGACGTTAGAGATACTGGCCGAACGTGGGGTGCGAATGACAATGGCGGACATGCAAGCTATGTTGTGGTATCCTGAAAAAGAACTTTGGGGCGCGCTTAGGTTGAAGTTGGATGTGAATGAAGCTGGTGTCCCTGTAATACCTGAAAGTTCACTCAATGAGAGCTATGACACTGCTTTTACTAGAATTTTAGGGAGACAGAATAATGAAGTCCAAGGAGTTGCAAGAGATCGAAGCGGAGGAACTGGAGCAGGAGCCATCACTGGACAAGATGCTCGATCTCGACGATCCGAAAGTGCTATCGGGGTTGACCCGACTAGTGCAGAAGTTGATGGACGAGGACAAAATGAAACTCCGTTAGCTAAGTTCTCTGTTGCTGGGCCAATAAACACAGATAATTTTAGAAACTGGTTTAAGAACCCATCCAAACAAGCTCTAAATGAAGACGGCTCCGGCGATCCTAAAGTTCTGTATTTTGGCGCTACAACAGATTTTGAAGTGTTGGCTATGAAACATACCACAGAGGCAACCTTTGTAAGTGAGTCACCAGATTTTGTTGAAGAGTTCATTGGAGGGTATGAAGAGTATGGCGTAGAGTTTGATCCTATCACTGATAAACCAAAAATAGATAGTGAAGGTAATATTGTACCCCTCCAAGATCGTCCACGGATTTTTCCCGTATTCATGTCTCCTAAGAAGATATTTGATTTTAGAGACCCAGAGCATATTGAGTTAGCGAAGCAACATTTTAAGCGGTCTATAAAAGATGTATTTAATATATTAACAGGAGGAGGAGAGACCGAAAGGTCCATAAAGTTAGGAAACTTTAAAAAGGGCGCTTGGAGTGTTATAGAAAACCCTGATTTTATAGATATGATACGAGAAAATGGCTTTGACGGCTTTGCAATTGTAGAACGTCCTAGTGAGCCTATCTCTGATATGAACCCTATAAATTATGGGCTGTTCAATCGCGACGATATTAAATCTGTATTTAATGAAGAATATGATCGTAGCGATCCTAAGTTCTCTGTTACGAACCTGAACAGTTTTGAACAGGGTGTTCAGGATAGGCTTACCGACAAAGATAAAACTATCTGGAATAAAGCTAATAAGTATAGAAAACGCTGGCTATCTCCGGGCGGCTTGTTGCCGGAAGGAGTGCTTGATATTAAAGTTGAGCGCGACGGGATGTTCCGTGTAGGTGATGATATTGTTATGAGATCGCTTAAATCTTTTGAGACAGCGGTCAAGAAAGTTTACGGAAAGCATTACCTTTTTCTAACTCCTCAACAGAAAAAGAATATCGACGCCCTCCTACATGGCGATGAAAGTGTAAATGTTGCCCCAGCAATACGGGGAGCTGTGTTTAAAATGCGTCAAGACATCGATGCAATGTCGGACAGCTATGTGAAAATACTGAAAACACAGATAAGAGAACTTCGCGAACAAGCTCAAGGTTCAAGAGCCTTAGATGAAGAGTACAAAGCTAAAGGAAGTGACCTTGCCGCTGCTCGTGCGGAGGCTCTTGAAAAGATCATCGTGGATAATAAAGGCACTTATGTTTCCCGCTCTTATAAAGCCTTCACCGATCCAAACTGGTTTAATAAAATACCCCCAGAAGTAACCGTTGCTGCGCTTAATTATTTAGCGACTCAATATGACGGCGACTACAATGTGGCTGAAGGAAAACTACACGAACTCGTTAAAGGTGATAAGACCGCATATATGAATATGGAGGGATTAATAAAAGAGTCCACTCTTGGTGCCAAAGACTTAACCATACTGATGGGCCGCAAGAATATTGCCCCGGAAATACGGGCGTTGTTAGGTGAAAATACCGACGCTGATGTGAACTATGCTCGAACAATGTTAAAGATGAACCGTCTCATCCATAACACTCGTTTTCTAGGTGTACTCAAAGAAAAGGGTGACGGTAATTTTCTTTTTGAAGAAGGAGACCCTCGTCGCCCACCAGAAGCAACTGCTCAATTAGCTGGGAACTCTTCTAAGGTTATGGAGCCACTTAACGGTATGTTCACGACGCCGGAAGTTAAACAGGCTTTAGAAGATGCCCTTGGAAAAAGTTCGCTACCGCAGTATCTGAACAACATCATTGGCATCAACGGCGCTATTAAATATGGCAAGGTCGTTCTTTCATTAGCCACTCAGATTAGAAACTTCATGTCTGCGCCCTTCTTCGTAATGCAAAGCGGCACGTTTGATTTAAGGTATATGAAATTAGCTATGCAAACTGTAACGGATCAAATCCGGGCAAGAGAAGGTGGCTCCGTAGAATACTACCGTGACCTTGTTAAGAAAGGTGTGCTTTATGATACACCCAACGCTGGATTACTTCAGGATTTATTAGATGACAGCCAGCAAGTTTTCGCTGCGATAGATGACTTTACAGGGTATAGCTCTCCGGCGAAAATAACTAAGGCTACGATCAAAAGGTGGAATGATAATATTAAAAAAGTCTACCGTGGCTCAGACGATTTCTGGAAGATAGTTGCTTATGAAGGCACCAAGGCCCAACTGGCTCAAGCTAAACCCAACTTGTCAATTCAAGAAGTCGAGGCAATGGCCGCCAAACGAACCCGTGATACTGTCCCAACCTATTCGTTAACGGGTAAAGGTATGAAGGCGTTAGGCAGGTTCCCGCTCGTTGGTTCATTTGTTGCGTTCTCGTCTGAAATAATCAGAACATCTATAAACAACTTAAAACTTATTCGGTCAGATTTAAACGATCCAGAACTGAGACCATTAGCTTATAAACGTATGGTTGGGATGGCGGTTGCTCATGCATGGGCTAGTGCGGCGGCAAGTATGACCGCAGCACTTTATGGAGTAGATGACGACGAAGAAGAAGCAATGCGGAAATTAGGAAGTCCTTGGGCTGAAAACTCAGCGATTGCTTATCTAGGGCGTGATGATAATGGTGAGATGCGAACAATAGATTTATCATTTGTCGATCCCTATAATATTTTTCACAAGCCGCTTGTTTCATTGATGCGTAATCAACCTTGGGAAGATAGCCTTGCTGGAGCCGTTAATGAGGTATGGAAGCCTTTCTTTGGATTGGATATTGCCGCTGGTTCTATATTTGAATTAGTCTCTAATAGTAAAATACGTAGTGGCGCGCCAATATTTAACCCGGACGCGCCAGCTATAGATCAAACGGTAGATATCGCAGGGCATCTAATCTCTACATTAGCACCGGGGATCGTGTCTTCAGGTGTTCGTATAGGTAAAGCTGTTGTTGGTACAAAAACCTCGCAAGGTAGAGTATACAAACTTGAGGATGAACTTGCTGGCGCTTTTGGTGTGAGACTTTCTACCTTTAATCCAAAGTTTGCCATGTATTATCGTGTAAGAGATTTCAAAGAACAACTGAGCAATGCAAACTCTTACCTATATGAAGCGGCTTCAAATATCAATCCTGTCGATGATGATGCTTTGGCCTCTGCCTTCAAGAGTGCTAATGATATCAGGATTCGTGGGTATGGCGATATGATGCAAATTGTTAACGCTGCACGGAAATCAGGTTTGAGTAGTCCACAGATTAGAAGAATCTTAACAGTTTCAAATTTATCTAAAAAATACTCAAACGCTCTGGCCCGTGGCAAAGAAGCTCCAAAGTGGAGACTTGGCACCACCTTCCTCAAAGGCGCTACCAAAAGAGCAAAGCTGCTTATGGATAAAGAAACCGCTAATGAATTTAGGAGACGTAGGCGGCTGGTACGTCAGCTTGCGCGTACTCTGCAACAATAGCCACACGATGCAATATTTTCAAAAACTCTATTGGCAAAAAAGATTTTGCTTTATTGGCAATATTTTTAGGTATTCCAAATATTGGTTCAGCAATACTGCCTGTGATCGCGGCTACGGTGTCGCTGTCTCCCCCGATTGAGATGGCATTTCGGATAGCGTCTTCAAAGCTGGTGGCCTCTAATGCACAGATGATCGCTTGCGGAACCGTCTTTTGACAAGTCTCATTAAAATAATACCACTCACGAATATCATCGACGCTTTCGCTCAGATCATACCCTGCAAAATCAGATATAATCTCTCTTATCTCGTAAGTTTCAAATCCCTCAATACCCAACCATATACTCAAAGCGGTAGCTTGAGCGCCTTTAATACCTTCGGGATGGCTGTGAGTTACTTCAGCAGATTGCTTTGCTTTATCAAGCATACTTGCGTAAGTGGGAACCAATCGTGGAATAGAACTTACCCGCATGGCAGAACCGTTGCCAAAAGAGTTGTAGGGTTGACGATCCCATGTGTTGGCCCAATCCATATACATGCCTCCGTAGCCCCGGTTGGAATACCTGAACGTGAAGTCTGAAAGAATATCACTCAAATCAGATGTGTCGTTCATTGCCCATTTAGCAACGGCCATCGTCAGAACTGTGTCATCTGTAAAAAAACACTCAGAGTTATCACGGCCATTCATGGTGTAGTTGGGATTGTTGTCAGCGTGTGGCCCAAACAGTTTAAAATCTTTGGTCTTGATGTTGTCGAACTCATATATAGAGCCAACGATGTCGCCTATGATTGCTCCTAACATATTTAGTAGCCTCTCATATCAAGAGTTGAGGAGGGTAGTATTGCCCTCTTGTACTACCTCTGTACTATTATGTCAACCCAGCAAGTCTTTACGAATGTGATTAGCGATATCCTCGCCCATCGTCATACCTGTAGACATCTTAACGCCTAATCGAGAGTTCTTCGCCACACGCTCACATGCAGCTTCAACTCCCAATTTGAACCCCGACTCCGTTTCAGCCAATGTTGGCGCAGTCTTAGGTTCCGCGCTCTTTAAAGTTTTTGGCGGGGTCTTGGCCGTCTCCTGTTTGCGGTCTGGGTAGCGACGCGGTTGGTAGGTTTTCGGGGGCATTAGCTATAATTCCTTCTTGGCGTTTCATGTGGTGCAATAACTCTATCATCATGAGGTGCGCCATATCGCGATCTATTTCAAAATTACTGAACTTGCCATCAGGCATAATTAACTTGGCATAACATGTGGCCTTGGGATCGTTTGAGTATTGGAAGACCATAGCGGGTTTTAATTTAAGATCATCAGTCATCTGGATTTCATCTTATCTATAAAAGGTTGGGTAAATCCTTCATAAGGAATATTCCCAACTAGTGGGCGGCCTTCCTCTGTTATCACCCCGGCTTTGTCTCGACAAAGAGAGTTATATATCTCTACTAAAGCTAATGCCCGATCAGATATTTCTCCGTTTTCAGGCAAAAACAACTGAAGGCTATCGTTCTCAGTTAAAACAAGCGCCGTGTCGTTAGCGTCAAGCACAGAAGTCTGTCCTTTTAACACAGTGTAAGCGTCTTTGTTTTTACCAAACAATGCATCTACATACTTCAATTCATAGTCTCCTTATTTATCGGTCCAACAGCAGATAGTATCATCTGCTTAATAACCCTCACGTCATCCGCTAAGGCGTCTTGAAACCCCCTATCCCAATACCATAACTGCCCAATGTGTTTAGCAGAATTTAAATATGGATTCGATGTTAACGCTTGACCGCGATGGTATGCCGATTGCCCATCGTGATATTCAGGGGTAATAAGTTTGACGTTTGTCTCAGACATCTTTCAGAGCTTTGTCGGCCAGCATTGCATAAAACTCAACACCTTCAGACACAGCGGCAATGTCACGAATTTCTTCTAAAGCGGTACGCAACCGTTGGTTTTCTATTTGTAAAGCCTTCACCATTGCTTGAGCAACATCACTCATTTCACTCCTTCCTTTTTGGTCTGTCATCAATGAGCGTACCAAAATCTTGAGCGTCCAAGATTATAGCGCAACATGCCATGACATTACCTAAATGTGATTTAGTAGTGTCAGGATCATTATCCTCAATCTCTTTCCACTCTTGAATATGACGCAACATTGCGTTGATATAAGTCATAGCCTCCACCGGATCATCCCGCCAGTTCCACGGCCCATACTTATCTGCACCTAACTGGTGGGCGGCGGCGTGTGCCTCCATAGAAACCTTGGGTATCAAACCTAAACTGGCTTTTGCATCTCCATATTGCTTCTTAGGGTTAGGCATAATTTTCTCTATTGTGCTTTTATAATTTGAAGTGTATGTTACACCCCACACTTCGGAAGTCAAGGATAAGAATTAATGGGTATTAAAGCCACCGCTATCGAAGAGATGGAGAGCCTTATGAAGGAGTTTGATATTTCTCCCAGCAGAATAGGTCGAGACCTATTTAACAATCCTAACTTCTACAGCAAACTATTGGAGCCTGAGACTAAGGTTACAGATGTGACGTTAGATCGTATTTTTTCATATGCATTAAAGATGAGGGGACAACGTAAGTTGCCTTTAGGTGACTGAAGGGTCGCTTCAGAGATACTTCAAAAGTGCTTGCGCTAAAGAAGGTATTCTCTGGAGAAAGATTAAGTTTGAGGGGCAACGAGGTTGCCCAGATGTTATGATAGCTTACGGGGGTCGAGTAGTTCTTGTTGAACTAAAGAACCCGAACAAGAGGGGACGATTAAGCGCACTACAAGCTAGACAGATTGCCAAGTTTAAACAAGTCGGAATAGAGGTCCACGTAGTGGACAACAAGGATCAGATAGATAATGTTATCCGAGAAATCGTTAAAACCCGAACAGGTTGAGGCCATTGAGCGCCTAAGTACTCGCAAGACAACTCTATTGGTAGCCCCCACAGGCGCTGGCAAGACAGTCATTTGTTTGAGTGCTATCCAGAGAATACTTGCAGTGGAAAAGCTGAAGCGCGTCATTGTGGCGTGTCCGGCCAAGGTGGTCGGCGTGTGGCCCAAGGAAGTGGCGAAGTGGCCGCATTTGAAGGGGCTGATCGTAAAAGACTTAACGGGTGAACCAGAGATACGTTCTGCCAAGTTAGATCAGCCATTCATTGATGTTATTGTGGTATCCCTCAACAACCTAGAGTGGCTGCTCAACCAAGATCACGGCGCTGACGGCATCATTATTGATGAGCTATCAAAGGCCGCCGGGAAGCAGACCAAGGGTCTGAACACCAAGGTGCGCGGCGATTGCTTTAAGTGGCGTGTCGGTATGAGCGCCACCCCCGTCAGCCAAGACTTCGAGAAGCTATTCACTATGTGTCGGCGTGTCGATAAGGGCAAAGCTTTTGGCACGAATAAGAACAACTACCTTAATAGATACTTTTATTCAGATTACATGGGCTACAACTGGACCCTCAAAGAAGGCGCTGAGACGTTAATATTAGACCAGATCACTAAGCTGGTTCATATGGTCGGGGATACCAAAGAAGCAGACCTGCCTAAGCTCACAGAAGAGTTCATTCGGTTTGATATGCCAGACGCAACCCGTATTGCATATAAGAAGATGAAAAAAGATATGTTGGTAGGTGATGTTGAAGCGGTTAATGCGGCAGTGCGTGATGGGAAACTTCGTCAGTTGTCTTCAGGGTTTGTCTATAGTGAGGTCAAGGCCATAATCGAGTATGACAACGCTCGTATAGATGCGGCGGTGGATTGGTGGTTATCACACAAACGCCCCTGCGTGATATTTTACGAATATGTGGCGCAAGGTGAAAAGTTACAGTCTGTGTTTCGTAAACAATTATCGGCCAGTGTTGAGGAATTTATACAGGGAAAAGGTAAAGTTCTCGTGGCGCAGATAAGCAGTCTGTCTCATGGTGTTGATGGGCTACAGTTTGCACACGATGCATTGTTTTTCCATCCTGTCTGGTCACGGGACCAAAAAGAACAGGCTATTGGAAGATTGTGGCGCACAGGACAGCAGCATGAAGTCGCAATCACCACGTTGGTGTGCGACAACACGCTGGATGATGTGGTTGTGGCTCGTGTCGAAGGCCGAGCCGAATGGATGGATTTATTTACTAAACATATGGAAGGCAGATAATGGAACACTCTAACAGGGGCGCATCAGGCGCTCATAGATGGATGCCTTGCCCCGGCAGCGTTAATGCCGAAAAAGATTATCCTCGCGACACAAACAAGTACGCCGCTCAAGGCACAGCCGCCCATGAGTTGGCTGAGAAATGTTTACGTGTCGGGCAAGACGCTAAGAAATTTATGGGCAAGAAGATTAAGGTCGAGGGTATGACCTTTGAGGTAGATGGTGAGATGGCGCGTGGCGTCCAGCTTTATCTGGATGTTGTGCGGGAAGATCGAAACTACATGAAGACAAATAAAATACATATAGAAACCAAAGTTGATCTCACTAAGGTCCATCCGGGACTATTTGGCACCAACGATGCGGCGCTTTGTAATAAGACTAAACTTAATATCTATGATTTCAAGTATGGCCGTGGGGTGGTACAAGCAGAAGATAACGTACAGTTATTATATTATGCGTTAGGCACCTTGTTAGACATTGACCCGCAGAAGAAGGTCGAAGAGATCGAGATGGTCATCGTCCAACCTCGTGTAGCAGACCCAGTTAAACGCTGGACTGTGTCCCGCCAATACTTAAAAGATTGGGCAAAGGTACTCAGAGCCGCCGCTGTAGCAACTGAAGCGGAAGACGCTCCCCGCATCCCCGGCGAGAAACAATGTCAATGGTGCAAACATAGATCAGCTTGTAAAGAGTTAGAAAGTATGGCACTTGAAAAAGCAATGGTAGATTTTGATGATGAAGGCAACCTTGAATTGCCGAATGTATCGATCATGGGGGACAACACTCTTGCTGAAGTTCTGAGATGGTCGCCATTCATAAAAACATATCTCAATGCCATAGAAAGCAAAGCATTAAATATGCTTGAAGCTGGCGAGTCTGTGAATGGTTACAAACTAGTAAGTAAACGCCCCGTCCGTAAATGGACAGACCCTGCAACTACTATAAGAGGATTAGTTGAGCTTGGCTTAGATGATGATGACATGTTTAGAGAACCTGTTTTATTATCGCCAGCTCAAATGGAGAAATTACTCACCAAGGATCAGCGCGCTGAGATGGCTGAACTGGTGGTTTCCGAGAGTTCCGGCTACAAAATGGTGCCGGACAGTGACCCTGCTGATGAAGTGTCCGCAGGTACAGTCAGCGATTTTGCTGACGATTAACCAAGACTGAAAAGGAAGACAAGTATGTCTCAAGTAAAATCACCATTAGCACGACTTAGTTATGCCAGACTTCACACTCCTGAGAAAGCCAACAATGGTAAGGATAAATATTCTGCTATGTTGATCTTCGCTCCGGGGGAAGATTTAGAAGCTCTTGAAGATGCCGCATGGGATGCGGCGATGGACTTTTATGGTTCTGAAGCCAAGATGCCCTCTGGTGTAAAGAAAAGAAAACTCGCCAAAGGTTCAGGTTGGCCTTTCCGTGATGGCGAAGACCAAGATGGTAAAGACGGCCATGAGGAAGGCGGTCAATATATAAATGTTTCAACTTATGGGACCGCTCCAAAAGTTGTCCGCAAGGTCGGCGGTGTTATGCATAAAGTAGAAGCGGATGAGATTAAATCTGGTGACTATGTAAAAGTTATGCTGGCGGCCAAAGGCTTTAAAGTTGATGGCAATTCTGGTGTAACTTTTTATATGGGCAATGTTCTATTCGTCAAAGCGGGAGATGCGTTGGGTGGTGGGTCAACTGATCCGAACTCAGATTTCGATGATGAAGAGGACAGTGATGAAGCAGAAGATATCGGAAATATCAGTTCTAAAAATACTGATGATGATGAAGATGATATTCTTTAAAACTAATATTAAAAGGGGAGGTAAACACGCCTCCCCTTTTTTATTAATTACCATGAAAGAAGCTTATGCCTGAAATGCTTCGAATAGATTTCGAGACCCGCAGTAAAGTAGACCTGCCAAAACGTGGCGT
>Ga0209535_1001585_pt1 | contig 15422 bp, 30 predicted proteins | sample LinPmetageLP28_FD_184041 | JGI IMG/M metagenome (GOLD analysis project Ga0209535, IMG submission 184041) | Marine viral communities from the Pacific Ocean - LP-28 (SPAdes) (version 2) | ecosystem: Environmental > Aquatic > Marine > Oceanic | place: Pacific Ocean | collected 2009-08-22 | reverse complement strand
CGTTGTCATCCTATCACACATTGGATACTGTTGATCTTGTGCACCTTTAGTGCTCAAGGACCTGTGAGTTTGTGGGTAGCATCACACCGGACTCATCACAAGTTTTCGGACACTGAAAGAGATCAACATTCACCTAGGATACATGGCTTTTGGCCAGCTTTCTTTGCAAATTGGGGTTGGATAGGACAGCTCACATACACCATGGAATTCCCCTCCGGCTGGAAAGGTGTAATGTATAAAACCAGTAGATTTGTTCAGTACACAACTGATTACTATGTGCCTGTTACACTTGGGTTCATGTTGTGCGTGTATTTGATATCACCTGTGTTATACTTTGCATATGCTTGGTTGGTGTTGATCATGCTGATAGGAGAAAGTATTACCAACAGTGTAGGACACCGAACTGGTACCAGTATAGATCATCAGCGTTTAAATTGGTGCTTGTGGTGGACAGAAACACCCTATCATCATTATCATCATGTGCGTCCTTATGCACATAGAATGACTGAGTTTGATCCTGCAGGCTGGTTTATTGAGCGTATAAGAACACCCTAACTGATCTCTTTGAGTATCTCTACTGCAAACGCTTCATGTGCTTGTTTGCCTGGATGCAGTTGATCTACAGCTCTTGGCCGACCATGTTTGATTGTGCGGAAATCTGTGTTGAGTATTCTAGCTGAACAAGGCATCTGTACAGTATCTTTTCTAAACAGCAAATTATAATGTTCAATCGGTTTAGCTGAAAGGTGGTAACTGGCGTGTTCTATTCTTAATTTACTATCAATGGTTTGATCTTGTTCCGTGTATAAATGTTTGTAGTACATCCGTGACCTCTTGGTGATTACCCAGTGTCCAATTGGATCAACTTGACGATCTTCTTCAATTATACAGTGTCTACCATTGGTACTCCACAGTATAAAAACTCGATCAGTAGGGTGGAATTGATAATTCACAAGTCTATACCATATTTGTTTATTGCTTGCACCAGGCTCACCTTGATTGATACATTGTAAATTTAAACTGTTGGCTATTAGTTGTGGCCATGCAAACCTACTTGGGTAAGGTCCAGCCCTCATATCTTCATCTACACAATCTTCAAGTCCATGCCCATAGGTATAACTACAACCAAATGCAACCAATCGACTCATGTGCTAACGGATTCTACTTCACCATCATCTACAACAATACCTTCAAAGTTTCTTGGGTTTACACCAGTGGTGTCATGCATTAGATCACATAGTGTGCCTCTTACGGGTATTTCTTCTTTGATGCATATGGCAATAAAGTCTATGCATACTCGGGCTAACTTAGGAGCATTCTCTATTAGTTTTCTGTTTGCTTTGGTTACTTCAGCAGGCAGTCCATCTGAACGTATGGTTCCTATTGGCTGTTGATTAACATCACTTAATAGATAAACAGCTTCTCCGTTGGGCTTGTGTGATCCTGTTGTGCGCCAAGGTCCTGGGCTGGGTATGTATTTTTGTGCCATAGTTTCTCCTTTGGGATTAAATACTGTTAGTGATATTTATTCAGGAGGTTATATGATGAACGTCAAAACATTTACAATCAACTTAGAACTAGGACAGAAGATACTAGTAGGTCCTAATCGTAAGCCCGCAGAAATAACAAAGATAGAATGGTTTGAACGTAAAGGTGAAATAGAAATACGTACCACTAAAGGCAAACGCAAAGCATTGACTTTTGCCCTGCCATATGAGGTTGAACTTGCTGAATAATTTTGATGCTAGTGCAGACTGGTTTAAACAGCTACAACTAGAGATATGCACTACAATTGAACAGATAGATGGACCTATGCAAGAGCATACTGCTCCTACTAGACCCGGCTGGGAGCAGTCACATAGAACTATATACGGATCAGTATTCGAAAAGGGTACTGTAAACTATAGTAAGGTTACTGGTGAGTTTGATCCAAAGTTTGCAAAAGAAATACCCGGAACAGAAAAAGATTCAAGCTATCAAGCCACTGGAATCAGTGTGGTGCTACATCCTAGTAATCCAAAAGTACCTGCAATGCATTTTAATACAAGATACTTGAGTACAGGTATAGAATGGTATGGGGGTGGCATGGACTATACTCCTTGCTTGCCATTTGATAAAGAATCTTATCATGCAGAACTAAAACAAATGTGTGATGAATATGATAAATCATATTACCCAGATTTTAGTAAAGCCTGTGATGAATATTTTTACTTGCCGCATAGGAAAGAAACAAGGGGTATAGGTGGACTGTTTTTTGAATATTGTAGTCCTGATACTATGAGCTTTGATTTTGTAGAGGCAGTAGGCTTAAAATTTAACAGTTTACTACATTCTACAGTTATGCAAAACAAAGACCTAGATTATACTGAAGAAGATAAACAAATACAGTTGGTGAAACGTGGTCGGTATGTGGAGTTTAATCTCATGTACGACCGTGGAACAAAATTTGGATTTAAAACTGGAGGTAACATGGATGCAATACTAATGAGCTTACCTCCTATGGTAAAGTGGAACTAATATGAAAATAGGTGTACGTGGTAGTAAATTGGCACTAGCCTATGCTGATCTAGCTGTTCAAGCAATAGGCCAAGGTGAAGTTGTAGTAATCAAAACAGCAGGTGATCTAAACCCTGATACTCCTATACATGAGATAGGTGGCAAGGGTGTATTTTGTTCAGCCATTGAAAAAGAATTACTCAGTGGCACAATAGATGTAGCAGTTCATAGCCTTAAAGATATGCCAGGGGACATAGAACACCCCGACTTACAGATTTGTGCAGTGTTAGAACGCAATAGTCATCATGATGTATTGTTAGGCTGTGTAAAAGATAACTTTATATTAGGCACAAGCAGTCCAAGACGCAAAGCTCAGCTAGAGCAATTATATGCTAATCAGTCTGTGCAAATAAAACCTATTAGAGGTAACATTGATACTAGACTTGCAAAACTAGATGCAGGAGAATATGATGCAATCGTTTTAGCAGAAGCAGGGCTACAAGCATTAGGCATACAACGTGAATGGACTACCCTACCCATAGTTCCAGCAATAGGCCAAGGTATTATTGCATTACAAACAAGGAAAGCAGATACATTAACCAACAGCATTGTATACAAAGCAAATCATCAACTTACCTATGAACAAGCACAATTAGAAAGAGCTTTGCTAAAAGGTATAGGGGGTGACTGTACAACTAGGGTAGCAGGCAGGGCCACTGGAAGTAATCCTATAAAGCTTGAAGCAATTTATTATGTAGACTAAATACTGTATGAGATTAAAAGAGCTTTTTACAGGAACCAAAGCCAGTACGTGCAAGAAGTATGCAGGTAACCCATCGCAGTTGGGCAAGAGTGCTAGAGATTCTTGCAAAAGCCAAGGGCTGATTGCACGTAGCAGTAAGAAGAAACACAAGCTAGGTAAAACCATAGTGAAGATAGATGGAAAGAAGATCAAAGGCCAAGCACATGGCGGACCCTTACCCGATTATAACAAAGGATAATAAATGAAACTTGTAGAACTTACAGAAAACCTATCAGATTTATTTGGCAAAGGCAGTGCCATAGGTGCAGTTTATAATCCGGGTGTAGATGATACTGTACAAGGTAATATAGAAGCCGCAAAGGCCGCAAAAGATCAAGCAATGCAAATGGCGGCAGGTAAAGCATTAGGAAAAGTACCCCCTAGACCAGTTGATAATCCAGAAGATCCTAATATTAAAACAAAACAGAAAAATTGGGATACAGCATACAAAGCCACACACAAACCAGACGGAACACCAAACCCTAGTGCAGTAACACAAGGTGCAAAAGGAACAGGTAGTGTAAGTTATGTAAGTGACTTTTCCAATAGACAGCGTAACAAGCCAATCAAGCCTGCATTGATGAACATTCTCAACAAAGCGGCTAACGAAGCAGGCGTGAAAGTTGTTATTTTCTCAGGTGGACAAGATACTAAAGGCCAGGGTAAAAGACGCACAGGATCTACAAGGCATGATGGTGGCATGGCCGCTGATGTATGGTTATATGATAAGAATGGTAAAAAACTAAAAACAGATGGTAAGAATAGTTTGGTTGCAGAATTTATTGCGGCTTGTAAAAGGGCAGGAGCTAGGGGAATGGGAGCCCACCCTGGCTATATGGATGGAGTAGGTGTCCATATTGATCTACATGGATCAGCAAAGGGCGGTGCAATGTGGGGAGCCGGTGGTAGAGGCTCACCAACTGCGTCATTAGCAAAAGCATTCCAAACGGGTAAAGGTTCAGTTGCAGTCTAATTTTGATATAGTAGGTAAGTGCATGGTAGCTAGACCTAGTGTGCAAGATCCTTTTTTCAAAAACAGCGTGGTGTTTGTTTTTGAATGTAATCACGAACAGACAACAGGTGTGATTATTAATAAAAAAAGTAATATCACAACACACGAAATACTTAATAATATGAAAGTAACGCCTCCGATGGGTAATGAACCTGTATATGCAGGCGGCCCTGTTAGCAAACAAAGTATTCTAATACTTCACACCAAAGAATGGAATAGCACAAGTACTTTTAGGGTAGCCGGAAAGTATGGAGTCAGTAGTGATGATTTAATGTTAAGGAAGTATGCTAACGGTGATACTCCAAGAGGATATAAGTTCTGTGCTGGTGTAAGCGTATGGCAGAACGAACAGCTTGCAAGAGAAATGGAAAATAATGCTTGGTTGCTTGTTGATTTAAACAAAAATATTATATTTGATCATAATGGACTTACCCAATGGGACTTGGCAATAGAACGTGCCGCCAAGAATACCATGGATCAATACATTTAGCATAAGTAATAATACATAAAATTAATAGGAAATAATGTAGATGTTTCGATTTATTCTTACGTGTGTGTTTATAGCCAGTTCTATAACCCTAAACGCACAAACAATTGACCCGCCACAGCCTGTGCCTCCTGCGGTTAATATGTTCTTGGCAATACATGGTAATTGCAAGCCAGCAGAGTATGGTTTTAATGCCGCTAAAGCATTGAAACAAGCACCGTTGTTTTTTGGAAATTTTTTAGTAAACATGGGTCCAGACCCTACACAGAGCCAACAAATTTGGACACAATTATGGACATTTGTTAATCAAGACAATGGGCAATTTAGTATGTTTGCTCTTATGCCAGATGGAATAATGTGTATGCTAGGCTCAGGCTCAGAGTTTACCCCATACTCAGGAAGCTGAGTTGCAACCAAAATTTTATTTTAATGGATGTAGTTTTACTGAAGGTGATGAACTACAAAATAAATTAGAATCCAGGTATAGTAAGCTTGTTTGTAATCAGGCAAATGCAATTGAAGTAAATGAGTCAAAGAACGGATCTAGTAACCATAGGATACTCCGTAGGTTTGTAGAAGATATAAACAAAGATAACTTTGATTTTGTTTTTATAATGTGGAGTAGTTTTGATAGGTTTGAACATTTTTCTGATCATGTGAAACAAGATAAAGGATATGCATCAATAACTATATCCAATTTGTTTCCTGATTTAGAATCAAAAGAAAATAGAATAGAAAGAGTAAGAATGAGAGCAAATGCATTAACAGTATATCAACATAAAGAGTCAGTTAGACAAACACTGACAAATTATATGCTGGATGTTAGAACTAGAGCACATCAAGTTTCAGAGTTTTTAAATATGGTTCTGATAGTGCAAACTATTTGTAAAAGTAAAAAGATACCATATATGATGAGTAATTTTGATTATAAGCAAACCATAGAAGTTATTGATACTGTACTTGAAGATTTTAAAAAAATAAAACATCAACATAAAGGCTATTCCTGGCTAATAGAATCCTATAATCTTATTGATTGGAATGCATGGCTTAATGATAGGAAATTTAGTTTTTTACAATTTGCACAAGAGAAAAATTTTTCAATAGGTATAAACGGTCACCCTCTTGAACTTGCACATGATCGTTTTTCCAAACAAATATACAAAAGTTATAAAAGACTGACAAAACAACAAGGAGACTAGTTATGAAATGGGCAATAATATTTTACGCAATATTTTCATTTCCTAATGGAGATTTACAAGAGCATATAACTTGGAACTTGGCTTTCAAGGATTATGCACATTGTAAAATGTTTTATAATAAAAATAAGACAAATATTATAGACGGACTAGAAACACATTTAAAGCAGGCTTATCCAGATCAAACTCGTGTTGTAGAGTTTGGGTGTGCTCATGCAGTTGCTGACTTTTCAGTAGAGCCAGGATCTAGAAAGGCTAAAGTCACTGAAAGAATTCCACTGCCCATTGATAAGTCCCTTTAGGTCAGGTAGTATACGTAGGGCTGAAACTATATGTCCCTTTTGATTCATATGTGCAGTATCTAAACGTAATTCCTTCTCTTCTAGGATATCATCTAACACAATACCGGGCACTCTGTTGTCGCGATCATATTGTGTATTAATGTTAATTAAAGTGATGTTGTTTTGTTTACACAATGCATCAAACATAGCATGATTTGTCCAAAACATTTCTGTATTAAAGCTAACATTGTTACAGCGATTGTGATATTTACTATATTGTTTTTCAGTATTGCAAACAGCATATTCTTCAGAATGCACTGATAATCTAAATATTTTTCCATCTTCCCAAGGCTCGTCTAAACTCTCAACAGGAGAATCATATGGCTTAGGATCTGGGCTCCATGTTTCTTTTCTATCTATGATTGTATACTGAAGAAGTATGATATCACCAGCAGTCAAATCTTTATCGATTATATGTCTTGTAAGTACACGCCAAATTCTATTATTACTACCAGCACAAGCGGCGGCGTGAATATATTCGCAGTCTAGTTCTTCAGATATTCTTTTACCATATGGAGTTATGCCGTATCTGTAATCACTAAAACTACAACCACCTACTGCTAGTTTCATTTGAATTTATCCCATATCCAATCATGACAATAAAACATTACACTACCGGCAGGTATACTTGTTATGGCAAGTCCAAATGTGTACCAAAGATCTCCGCCAGTAATCACAGCATAAGTCATAAACCAAACAGTTCCTAATGCTTGCCAGGTACAGGTTTTTATAATTCTTTTTAGGTTCAAATTAATTATCCTTTATATTATAATAGATTCCTATGTTAGACATTAAATTGATTTGAGACATATAAAATTTTTCTGTAAATTTTAATTTTTCTACTATTGTGTAAGAATCTGGATCAATAACTTTAATCTGATTATCTTTTGTCATAACAATATTACATAGACTCAAATCAGTATGTACAAAAAATTTATCATTATCTAGTAATTTACTAAATTCAATACCCTGTGCCCATGTCTGTGTTAAGGCTAGTATAATGTCACACAAGACTTCTTTTGTAACATACTTGTCTGATTGTTTTAGACATTGTTCTACAGCAATTACTTCACCAAGGTTTTCCATTGTAAAGGAATTAGTTTTAGCGTCCATGGTAAAAATTTTTACTAGATACTTGTTGTTTTTACTCAGCTGAGAATAATATTCAAACCAAGTTTTGTTTATATCTATAAAACCTTTGTTAACTGTTTTTTTAATAGTATTGTGATCTATCTTTTCTATTAAGTTTTCAGCCATTCATAAGCATTTCTTCAAAGCTCTTACACATTCATCAATCATTGCGTCAGTGTGTAAAGGAGTAGGAGCAAATCTTAATCTCTCTTGACCAATTTCTACTGTTGGATGATTGATTGGTTGAACATATATTCCATGATCATCTAATAATTGGTCTGAGATAGCTTTGCATTTTTTAGCGTCACGGATCATTACAGGTATAATATGAGTTGTAGTAGTTTCGGCTACTTCTATATCAGCTTCAATTAATTTTGTTTTTAGTTTGAGAGCTTGAAGCTGATGTTGGGAACGAAGTTCATTATGATCCCGAAGATATTTTATACTGGCTAATGCGCCTGCACATAATACTGGTGATATTGAAGTTGTAAAAATAAAACCACTTGCTACTAACCTTATTGCATCTATAACTAGATTGCTTCCAGCTATGTAACCACCCGTGACACCAAATGCCTTGCCTAAAGTACCGTTTACAATATCAACTCTATCTTGAACACCTAGTTTTTCTAGATACCCTGCTCCATGTTTACCATACAAACCTACTGCATGGACTTCATCAATATAAGTCATTGCATTATACTTTTCAGCAAGATCGCAAATTTTCTCAATAGGGGAGACATCGCCATCCATACTATATATGGACTCGAAAACTACGCAGGGGGTCTTTCCTTGGGCGGTAACTTGTTCCAGTCGAGATTCCAATTCCTTTAAGTTATTATGCGTCCAAATCATTTTGTCAGCACCACTGTGTCGGATACCCTGTATGAGGCTTGCGTGATTTTTTGAGTCACTCAAAAACACAATGTTCGGAATTATTCTAGCTAAGGAGATTAAACTCCATTCATTTGCGACATACGCACTAGAAAACAATAAGGCACTGTCCTTGCTATGCAGAGTCGCCAGTTGTGCTTCTAATGCTACATGGTAGTGACTTGTACCACCAATGTTTCTTGTTCCTCCTGAACCAGCACCGGTCTGATCAAGAGCTGTATGCATTGCGTCAATAACAACTTTGTTTTGTCCCATACCAAGATAATCATTGCTACACCAATTTACAATGTTCTTGATTGCATACTTAGAATACCATATAGCTTTTGGAAATTCACCACGCTCTCTAACTATATCGTTAAAAACACGATATAGTCCTTCGTCTTTATATTGGTTAATTAATTTGTGAAAGAGTCGTTGGTCAATCATAATATACTCGCTTTATGTAGAAATATTTACCTAAAACATAGGTAAACTATTAGCTTAATGGTTTATATGCTATTTTAATGGTAAAATCTAAAGATTTAAATACAACACTACAAAAACGTAGTTAAAAGAAGGGAGGTATTTTCAAATGGAAATACTAAACAAAATCAAGTCATGGGCAGGAGCACTAGCAGAAGTTGGTGTTTCAGTAGCCGCATTGGCAATCATCATCGAAGTACTTGGGTTAGGCAATATGCCTTTCATGCCTCAAGGACTAAGCGTTGTTGAGAATGTTTCTTCGATGCTGGCAAGTCTGGGATCGCAAGGAATAGTTGGTTTAATCGCCATCTGGGTATTGTACTCAATATGGCAGAACAAAGGTTAGCCTAACTTGGTAGTGGATTGATCACCCACTACCTTTTTTACTTGAACCAAGCTATTTTTTTACCAGCATCTTTACGTCGATTATATTCTTCAATTGTGCTTGGATAACGCCAGCAATATATTGCTACCAAAATCATAAACCCACCAGTCCATAAAGCCGCTTTTGTATTACCTGTTGCAAAATATGTAAATGCTACTGTAGTACCCATTGTTGCAATCATAAAGTATTTTAGCTTTAATGGAAAGACTTTCTTCTCTTGCCAATTTGTTAGAAATGGACCAAACAGTTTGTGATTATATAACCAATCGTGCATACGTTTACTTGACTTCGCAAAACAATAGGCGGCCATAACAATAAAGATACTCCAGGGTAATCCTGGTAATATTACTCCGAGATATGCTATTCCTAAAAGTATAAAACCTGCTGTGGCCCATAAAATTTTTTTAATCTGCATTATATGCTTTCTCCTTTATTGTTTGTAGATATTGTTCTTGACGTTCTTTATCAATAAACGTGACCATGCCATGTATTCCGTATGTAGGAATTAAATATATTCCTTGTTTGGTCAACTCATTTTGTACATCGTGATACCAAAAGAACCAATCTAAAGTTTTTTTAAAAAATTGTTTCATATGCTATACTTATCCAATAAATATATGTACGTGAGGAGATTAGAATGGCAACTTTAAGATGTAAAGGATTAACTGGAGTAGAGTTTGATATTACTGTTACTATGGGTAGTACAACTATGGACGGACTAACGGCTTTAGCCCAAGCTGTTGAAGGTCAAGAGATTGTTACAGCAATGTATGCAGAAATTATAGCACAAAAAGATAAAACTATAAACCAAACAGATCATGGCAGTGACAATTTAACTGCCGCAGGGTTGGTTGACGGTGATAGAGTTTATTGTATTCCTAGATACTCAGGAGCAACTGGTTTCAAAAGACAGAGACAAGAAGAAAAACTAAGGATTGCTGTGAGCAAACGCAAAGGACTTGCGGCCGCAGATACTAATGCCACTTACTATAGAGCAGTAAACACAAAGACCAAAGATAACTTGCCTACACTTTATACAGCAGGCAACAACGACACAAACACTCTTGTTGACAATGCTAATAGCGGTGGCCTAGTAGAAGGAAGACCTTGGACATAAAAGTTTTACTTTGGTGGGCAACTTTAATTTTAATAGTATTCCTTGTAACTAGTTGTAATTCTGAAACAGAAAACGATCCTAGTAAGGTTCCTACAGGTAAAGGAAAAATTTACGGAAAACTTAATGAACGTAAGATACAATGTAAATTGGTTAAAGTAGAACCTAGTAATGACTTACAAGGTGCGTGGAGTTGCATATATGATCATCCAAAGTCAGATGTTCATGATGTTGTTACAGTAGGTGAAAGTAATATGTGTCCTAATATGGTTTATTGTGATTTAAGATGAAAGAAAATAAGGATGAACATCCGCCCGAAGCTTTGATTACATTTTTAATGATAGCTATTATAATAGGTGGAACATTATTTGTGAATTTTGTAATTAGTTTGTTTATACCTAGCTTATATGGTTGACAACTGTGAAATAGGTAGTTATAATGGATAAAAATTACTATTATTCAGGAACAAGTTACGAGTCAATGGTTCCTTGGGATTGGGTATTTTGGTTTCATATGTTTTATGAATGGGACTTTCTTAATTGGGTTTGGGTAGTGTTAATTGGATTGTATTTTTGGGTAAAATGGAACGACATAATAATAAACAAAGGAGAATGATATGGTTTGGTTGTAGCCACACATTTGGTATTATGTTACCAGATTGTACTGATGTAACGAAGCCTGATAAACCTAGCAAATTTGCATTTGCACAATTAGTAAGTAAAGCATTAGATCGTGAATGTGTAAATCTTTCGTATCCTGGTAGCAGTAATAAGTATGCTAGATACAAAGCACTTCAAGTAGATTATCAGCCTAGAGATACAGTTGTATTTGTTTGGACTTTTCCTGAAAGAAGTATGATAATAGAAAAGAAGGGTAAAGCTACACACGTAGGACTTTGGGGAGTAGGCGACATCCAAAAAAGGAAGCATACGAATAAACTTTGGTCTAAATATATTTCACGTTCTAATGATAAAGATCTTAGAACAGAAGCTTTATATATAATGGATCATACTCATCGAGTGTTACTTGATAACCCAAACATAGATAAAATTTATCATTATACAGTAGACTCTTTTGTCTATGGATGGGCTAAACCATTATGGGCTAAGTTTAGTTTTAATGGACATCTTAATCATTTTATAGATAAAATGAAAGAACAAAATATCGAAATCGATACAGCATTAGATAATGCACATTACGGAGTTAATACGCATAAATTTTTTGCTGAACAATTACTACATGATAACAACTTTAAAGGAGAATGAAATGTTAAAAAGTTATGTATCAATTTTAAGTATTGCTTTTGGAAGTGTGTTTTATGCAGGACAGGCTCTTGCTGAAGACACTACAGTAGAAATGCTTAACAAACGTGATGACGGAGCTAAAATGGCTTACAGTCAAGACATCACTCGTATTGATGTTGGAGATACTGTAACTTGGGTGCCGACATCAAAAGGTCACAATGTTCACTTCATTGCAGGACCAGAAGGTTGGGACTTGCCTAAGAAAAGTAAAAACAACAAAGAAGTTGCAATTACTTTTGATACGCCAGGAGTTTACCTTTACCAATGCACACCCCATGCAACAATGGGAATGATTGCATTAGTGATAGTTGGTGAGGATACATCTAACCTTGATGATATTACATCAATGAAATTACGAGGCAAGTCTAAAAAGAAAATGAAGTCTATTCTTTCTGGAATGTAATAAATAAATTATATTTAACACAAAGGACATTAAAGGGCATAGCCCGCATACACATAATGAAGTAATTTCGAAACCCCTACTTACAAAACCACAAATGGAGATTCATTGCCAATGGCTGTCGAAATTTAAAGTGAGTAGGGGTTATTAATATAGAAAGTACAAGATGCCAAACATAAACATTACTACTCACCCTACAGGTAGAAGTCCAGAGAACAAATACTTTTTTGGAGAAAGGACACGATGTTTAGACTTATCAAGACCAAAGTTTAACAAGATAGGGAAAGAAGAAGACTTTAATCAATTTTATGAATTACTAAAACAACAAACAAATTACCTAGACCCTATGAACTTCGAAACAGTAGGAACTAATTTTACAATACATACCAATGATGAAAGACATAAACAATTTGTTTGGAATATGTTTAAAGTGACAGCTGAGGATCAGCACGGTGATTGGACTATATGGCACAACACCAGTATTGATATGGATCCTAAAATATATGTACACTTGGATAAAAAGCTACTATTAATTGCAGGCACAACATTCCTTGGAGAAATTAAAAAAGGTGTGTTTGGTATAATTAGTTTTGTATTACCAAAGTTTGATAGACTACCAATGCATTGCGGAGCATTCACATATCGTAAGACAACCAACCTAATGTTTGGATTAAGTGGCACAGGCAAAACAACATTGTCAAGTGATCCTGAATACAAACTTATTAGTGATGATGAAGTAGTGTGGAGCAACATGGGTATTAGAATGATTGAAACAGGTTGCTATGCTAAAAGCGAAGGCTTGACACCTGATACACACCCAACTATCTTTAATGCAGTTGAAGAAGCAAGAAGAAGAAACACATTAGTAGAGGAGAACCCAGAAGCGGCAAATGCTAGACTAAGTTATCCAATTAGTTGTGTTGAAAATGCTTATCACAAACGTAGTAACTTCGATCATGCAGACAACATATTCTTTTTAACAATGGATGCTGAAGGTGTGTTTCCAGCTATTAGTAGAATAAGCGGTGATGCCGTTAGACGTTTTTTTGAAACAGGATATACCAGTGTAATGCCAGGGACAGAATCAGGCGTAACAGAAATACAACGTACCTTTAGTCCTTGTTATGGATCTCCATTTATGCCAAGAGACGTCAAGGTTTATAGTAATATGCTTATGGACAAAGTTGAACATCATAACAGTAATGTATTCCTTGTGAACACTGGAATGAATCCTGAAACAGGCAAACGCTTTGCACTTGACTTTACAAGGAACACAATCAAACAAGCTATACTTACAGAGTATCCATTACAGGATACAAGCGACACAGTTTTAAACAAACTAGAAGAAATAATAGCTAAATGAGTGGACATAGAAGATGGCTTAAACTTTGGGCCAGAACTGTAGGAATGCCAATTGGTATTACAGATGACGACAAGCCAGAGTTTTTACCTATTACACAAGAAGATGTAAAGAGAGCTTTGGCTTTTAGGACATTTTGGATTATATTACATATTATAACCTGCTGTGCCATTATAGCAGGCAATGGAAGAGTTTTGGAGATTTGGTAATGAAGTATATTATTGATATAGATGGCACTATATGTAAAGAAGTAATTATTCCTGATAGCGGAGGCAAAAAAGACTATGCTAATCATATTCCCTATATGGATCGCATAGAAAAAGTTAATAAATTATATGATGCAGGACATATCATCAAGTATATGACTGCTCGAGGAGTCAGTAGTGGTATAGATTATAAGTCACTAACTGAAGAGCAACTTGCTAAGTGGGGAGCCAAATATCATGAATTAGATGTTGGAAACAAACCGCATTATGATATTTGGATTGATGATAAAGCTTTCTGGAGTGAAAACTTTTTTAGACACACAGGAGAAACATACGAGTAACTATTCTCCTCGTATTTTTCCAAGTTCCATCATTGTGCGTTTTGCTTCGGCATGATACCCTTGCCTAGTTAATTCAGCCGCGGCTCTTGAGTAGCCAGCAATCATCATAGTTCTTTCTATACATTTCCAAACTGATAACATTACACCCAACCTCTCAAGTTATCGTTTTCTTGTTCGATTGTTGGTTTTATTTTTCCACGTCTGTTCACTCTGCCGTCATGGAATGTTCCGTTAGCAATGCTTGTAATATCACTACGACTAATGCCCAAGTCACGTAGCTCGTGATCATTAAGACTTGACAATTCGTTAATAGTCCTTCTTCTCATTGCTCTTGCTTGTAGCTTTGTTCGCAGATCTTTTACTAGATCTAATAGTCCTTCTATCGCTTGTGATAGAACGTTTGTTGCTGTTGAAATTGCCTGCATTTTTATTTTGTACTCCATTTACCAGTTGTGTTTAATTGTGCAACAAGCCTGTTATATTCATGTTGCCATTCTCTTTTATATTCTGTTTTTGCATACGTCAGTATGTCTTTGTGAACAGGTTGTCCTCTTAACATATCAACGAAGCCTTCAAAAAACAATTTTGTCATTGAGTTCTCCTAATTTTATTTTTATGATGCTTGAGGTAAGCAATACCCCGGTCTCTCCCGGCGCCGCTCTTTTATGGCATGGGTTATGCCGAACTTAGTGCGTTCACTGGTATTTATATTCTATGATTAGAAAAACACCCAGTTTTCTCTGCAAAGACGATATGCTTTGCTTGCATACCTATGCGTAATATTAACGCACGGTGAACAAAAAAAGGTTGTTTGAAAGCTTAAAATAGCCTACAATATAAATATTACGAGTCAACAACAACTCAATATGCGAGCGACGGGGTAAAGCCGTCAAGTATAGGAGAAACATATGGACGCATTAACACTGTGGATGTTTGTGGGATTTTTATTCGCTGGATATTCAGTAATAGCAAACGATTCAGTACAAACGTTGGGTACATGGATCGCATCAAACAACGAAAAAGTAAATTGGAAAATTATGTGGGGAGCGGCATCAGCAGTTCTCCTTTATACTTTGTGGTATGGTTGGTACATGAACGGAGGTGACATCAGTTACGGACGCTTAAACAAAATACCATTCCAAGAAATACAATGGTATCATGCAATGGCACCTGCACTCTTGTTAGCATTAACAAGAATAGGTGTACCAGTGAGTACAAGTTTCTTAGTGCTGAGTGCATTTGCTAGTACGTTTGTATTAGAGAAGATGCTTGTAAAAAGCATGATGGGATATGCTGTCGCGGCAGTTGCGGCATATGCTATTTGGTTAGTAGTAAGCAAACTGCTAGACGAAGCAAAGCCTGTCAAGGAAGAACACAAAAACTATTGGCGTATTGCACAATGGTTTACAACAGGCTTCTTATGGTTCACTTGGTTATCACATGACATGGCAAACATTGCTGTGTTCTTACCAAGAGAAATACCTTGGGACCTAA
>Ga0209535_1001584_pt1 | contig 15426 bp, 29 predicted proteins | sample LinPmetageLP28_FD_184041 | JGI IMG/M metagenome (GOLD analysis project Ga0209535, IMG submission 184041) | Marine viral communities from the Pacific Ocean - LP-28 (SPAdes) (version 2) | ecosystem: Environmental > Aquatic > Marine > Oceanic | place: Pacific Ocean | collected 2009-08-22 | reverse complement strand
CTGTGAGTTTGACCGAGATTATGAAGGATCAGAAGATCACATCTTTTATATGTGCGAACCTTGTGATGGCACGCCAGCCTTCGCAGACTATGTAACGAACTTGGAACAGATATCATGAAGGTCGGACAAATCATTAAACTAACCCCACAGGGTTTGAATAACTTTGCTCCCGGTATTCGCAAGAAGATAGACGGTGAGCTTGGCCTTGTTATCCAGGAAAAATATGACCTCTCTCACAAGCTAGATCAGGACAAGCTCCCCGAGCGAGTAAAGGTTTATCCAGCCCTTGTGCGCTTTGAGTCCCTCCAAAGTATGAACTTTTTGGAAACGGGGTCCGTTATGGTTTTCCCTGACCAAGCAGAAATTATCTCATGAAGCCCGGTGATTTAGTCCGCATCAGAAAAACCTCCATTGACCACATGTCAGCCAACTGGTTTATCTGGCACGCCGAACACAAGACCCCATTGGTTTTGATTGAAGAACTGAATAAAAGTTATTGGAATGTATTGAAGCCTGATGGCGAGACTGTGTTCATTCACAAGAGCCACTTGACGAAGAGAATGTATTAATGGAACATAGATTATATAATGTTGGAGAATTGGTAGCAGTTGCTTCCAACCGAGTGCTCGGCATCATCACCCGCTCAAACTACTGGGCGCTTGACGAATATCTTGGAGGCGAGCTTGAGTTTGTCGATGTAATGTTCGGCTCCTCGATCTCCAAGCAATACCCAGTTCGATATTTGGTAGAGGCATAATGGAACGAGAAACTTACAACACCCGACTAAACCCAAACCCTGAAGATATTCCTTTGGGAAGTTTGCTCAGGGTCAAAAAGTATTGCCGAGAAAATGTTACTATTAGGCACAACGGCGAGTATGGTATTCTGGCACCAAGTATTAATGGAAAACATATCACACACGATGTACTGTTCCCAAATGGAACCCGATGTATTTATATGCCCTTGAACTGGGAGGTCGTTAGTTATGCACGATAAGATGTGGGCGGTTCAACAGCCCGGAACTCTTTTACGAGGACGCAGTAGCCATCAATATGGTAAACTGGCTTTGGTGCTTGAGGAGGCTTACGATGGTCCGATGCCGAGTAACGGCTATCCTCCCCGCCGGTATGTAAAGATGCAGTGGGTAGCAACTGGCGAGCGGTTTGAAGAAATGTTAAATAATGCTCATAATTGTTTTGACATTGTTGAATAATATGATAGACTCATTACCTAAGGAGAAAAAAATGAGCACAGAGCTAACAAAAGGAACCTTTGTCACGAATCCTGATACCGAAGACAAGGGGTATCTCTTGGGGCCATTTTGGCGCAAGGGAGAAAAGTGGTGGACAATCAATTGGGAAAAAGCTGGAACTCAACCTCATCGAGAAGATGATATTAAGTGAGCATTGCACCAAAGTTCAAGCCCGGACAACTAGTCAAGTATGACCATCCTGCTAACCCACTTCTCGGGCTGGTCATGTCTACTCAGTTTTCTCGCCGCCGGGGGGATCCAGTTTTTGTACTGGTTCAGTGGTGTGGAAAGTTTCGGAACGAAGAAGAATATATTCCCCAAGCAGAACTTAAACTAGTGGAGGACGTATGAATATTTTTGCTATCGAAGGCAACGAAGAGACGGGCGAGATTGACTGGGAGAAGTCAGCACATTCACAAGACAACTTGCGTGTTGTTAAGATGATCCTAGAGTCGTGCCAGATCTTATCGACAGTGCTCAACGAGCAGGGACTCAAGGCTCCCTATCGCTCATTCAACCCCAAGCACCCATCGTGCCTCTGGGCTGCGGAGTCAGCAAGTAACTATATGAACCTTGTCCTTCACTGTCAGGCTATGATTGATGAATATGAACATCGCTTTGGCAAGACACACAAGTGCCAAGCGGTACTTAAGACTCTTGGCGAGATGTTTGACCCTGACTTGTTTCCTTCTGTGGAATGTACCCCACTTCGTTTGGCTATGCCCGATGAGTTTCGTTCGGACAACCCTGTAGTGTCTTACCGCAAGTTCTACGCTTCCAAGCCCCGCTTGCGGTATCCAGCGGATAAGATCCCATCTTGGGTATACGATTATCGAACAGAACCATTTGAGGTAGTCAATGGATAAGAAGCACGTCAAAAAGATTAAGCGGGCAGCAAAGAAAAAGAAAGAAAAGAAGCTGGCCCAAGAGCGAGATCAGAAGCTGCGCAATCAGATGAATATGTTTGATCAACTCCCTGAGAACTGCTCTGTTTGTAAAAGTGATTTTCCTAAAACTCGTGAGGCTCACATGACTTGGCGAGTAACCGTAAGAAATGAAGAACAATTGGTCAGACTTTTCTGTCCTGATTGTCAAGAGCTAGCCAGTAAGGTAGCGGAGGAGCAAAATGAAGTTTAAGGAAGCAGTCACTTATGATGATATGTTGCTTGTGCCTCAGTACAGTGACATCACAAGCAGGAGTGAGGTAGATATTTCTAGCCCCCTCAGCGTGACAAAGACGTTACAATTACCAATTATGGCATCACCGATGGATACCGTCTCAGAGGTTGATATGGCTGTGGCAATGGCTAAAGCCGGTGGTCTCGCTGTCATCCATCGTTATAACTCCATCCCGGAGCAGGGTCACTTGGTATCGCTAGCAGCCACTGCCATCAGTGAGTTTTCAGACACGCTCCAGATCGCCGCAGCTATCGGTGTAACTGGAGATTATTTGGAGCGAGCCACGACGATGGTTGCTCTCGGAGCAAACGTGCTTTGTGTAGACGTAGCACACGGACATCATATTATGATGAAAAAAGCTCTTCAGGAACTGCGAAAAGCATTCGGCGATGATATTTATATTATTGCAGGAAACGTTTGTACTTTGGAGGGTATTAATGATGTTGCTGATTGGGGAGCTAATGCTGTACGGTGCAACATTGGTGGCGGCTCCATTTGTTCTACTCGGATTGTCACAGGGCACGGTCTACCCGGTCTCCAAACGATCTTCGACTGTGCGAGAACGGACAGGGACGTCAAGATCATCGCAGACGGCGGCATCAAAACCTCGGGAGATATTGTTAAAGCTCTAGCAGCCGGCGCAGATTTTGTAATGTGTGGCTCGCTTTTGGCCGGCACCACTGAGAGCCCCGGTCAGATTATTACCCTGCCAGATAATAGCCGAGCAAAAGAGTATCGAGGTATGGCATCCAAAGATGCCCAACTTGATTGGCGCAACAAGTCCTCGACTCCTGAGGGCGTCGCTTCATATATTCCTTACAAAGGAAGTGTAAAGGATATCCTTGCTGACCTAGAAGGGGGAATCAAGAGTGGCTTTTCTTACACAGGGGCTCGAAACTTGGCAGAATTACAGCACAAGGTAGAATGGGCTCGCCAGACATCTGCTGGTTCTTTTGAGAGCAGCACACATATTCTTAACACAGACAACGCACGGAGAAAATAAAATGTTCCATAGAAAAAGTTCATCAGAACAACAAGCCGACCTAGACAGAGAACCTACTGAGTTTGAAACACAATATAGTCCTAATCCAACTTGTTTCGAAGTACACGAAAAATGGAAGCTTGGTTGCGATCAGACAGAGTGTCGTAACTGGATGAATTTTGAAGAAGATTTAAATTGTGCTGTGGTCTGTGCTCGTAAGCATGAAAACGGACTTAGCCTGAGGGAGGTTGCGGATAGAATGGGAGTTAGTTTCCCAAGAATTAGCCAAATTGAGCACGCAGCTTTTAAGAAATTAGATAATGCTGGTATTTTTGAAGAAGAATAGGGTTTTTTACATATTGGCAAACTATTTAATGTTGACTGCAAAGCAGTTAACTCACAAGAGGAGATATAAATAAATGTCTAAGACAAGCAAGAGCGCACTTGTAAAAGAATCCATCGTCCGTCGTTGGGGCAAGCTAGCCAACATGAATACACTTACTGAAAGTTTTGTAGAAACTAACGAAGATCTTTTCATGGAAGAGGAAGAAGAGATGGAGGCAGATGAACCTGCCGCAGAACCAGAAGCAGAACCAGAGATGGGTATGGAAGACGACGAGGCAGCACCCGCAGACCAAGATGCGGTCGAGCGTATTGTCTCAGCAGTCGTTGATGCTATTTCATCTGAAACTGGTGTAGACATCGAAGTCGAAGGCGGGGCTGATGACGCTGCCATTTCTGATATGGAAGTGGACGGCGAAGAAGACCCAGCAATGCGTGGCGAGGAAGATCCAGCAATGCGTGGTGATGATCACCCAGCAATGCGTGGTGACAAGATGCACGAAAAGAAGTCCAAGGGCGAAGACGCTGATGATAAAGACGGCGACGACGACGAAGACGTAAGCGAAGAGCTTAATCTTGATGTTCTTGATGACGAAGCTCTCACTGAAGCAGTCCTCAAGCGAGTGGTCGAACGACTTCTAAAGCGTAAATAATCCTTCGGGAGACAAACAATGAATCGTTTTGATGCAAGCGACCTCCGTAATTTAATTACCGAGGTCGTTTCTTCATTTCATGAAGAAAAACTGGATTGGCTACTGGAAAGCCCTGAAGTAATTGAGGAAGGCGTCTTTGATCCGCAGATCCTCAAGTGTATTTTCATGGCTGGCGGCCCCGGTAGCGGCAAATCTTATTCAGCCGATGCCCTGTTGGACCAACATGCGAATCAAATCTTCGGATTAACAAAAGGAGAAGACGACGCAAGCATTTTTGCTAATGCGAGCTTTGTTCCCGGCGGAATGAAATATGTCAACTCTGACCGCTTGTTTGAGAAAGCCCTAGCTGCTGCCGACATCAGTGCGGGAGACCTAGAAAAAATATATAAAGACAACCCAGCACGGTATGATGCTCAAATAACTGGAGCACCCGACCCCGAGCAACCTTATAACCCAGCAAGTATTCGCACCGTAGAAAAGGACCGCCTCAAAAAATTGAAAGCCCCTTATGAAGTGGAGCGTCTAGGTCTTCTAGTTGACGGCACCGGAAAAAGCCGGAAGAAAATTACAGGACAGAGAGAACGTGCCGAAGCAATGGGCTACGATACCTATATGATTTTTGTCAACACAACCCTAGAGGTTGCCAAAGAGCGAAACCAAAAACGAGCCCGCACTCTTCCAGAGGACGGACCTGATGGCTTGATTGCGATGTGGCAAGCGTGCCAAGACAACTTGGAATACTACCAACAATTGTTCGGCAAGAACTTCGCCCTCGTAAACAACAATGTGTATGGACCGCCACCCGAAGAAATTAAAGCAGACGTGGAGAGATTTATTGAATCCCCTGTTGAGAATCCTAAGGGACAAGAGTGGATTGAGGGCGAACTTGAACGCCGAGGCGTCCAGACCTTAGAGCCCGGCGGAGCCGGTGGCTTCCGTGGCGACAAGAAATCTGCCGCACGCATCCAACAGATGAGGGATAGAAAGGCGGAACAGTGACGTATAACGTCTTAAGGCTGTTAGAACAAGAAGGATATATTAAAGAGGGCGAGGATAATCTTATTCACGCCGAGAAAGCTTTCTTTGCCGCTCGGGTGATGGGCTGGATAAAAAATAAAGCAGCAACAGAAAAAGATTTTGATCTAAGCCCCTATTTAAAAATGTTAACTTATTATAAGTTAGACTTAGCTGACTTAAAATTTTCAGAAGATGAAGATACAATACTTTATCAAATGAAGAAAAATGACAAAGAGGTACAAGAACTTGTTGACTCCCTTATTGAATCTGCTCGCAAACCTGTTTCCAAAACCGAAGAACCAGATCCCGACACCTGAGTCTAAATCAGAGTCAAGGCCTGAGCCAGAACCATTGGACTTTGAAGATATATTAACTGTTGAGAACATAAAATCTTATTTTGTTGCAAAAGAATATAAATTTTTTGATACTCCCAATAAAGAACTGAATTTAAATTTGGTTGGTGTTCGTCGTGACAATCTAGGAACCAACACCTATGACGATTATCTTCTTTTAATGTACCGTAAGGGTGATGAAGTCACCTGTAATCGTTACAGCATAACAACAGATCCCGGAAAATACTGGCTTGAAAACCCAATTAACCCTGCTGGTACTGCTGTTTTGGTGCCCGATCAATACAGGGGGACTTGGAAGCTGGGCAAGCACCAAAATAGATATGAAGCACTTGTTCAGCGCAAGCCAGTAAAAGTTTACCGTGACAACAATAGAGACGATGTTATGGATTATGAGAATGAGGTGCTAGTAACTCAGGAGGGCTATTTTGGTATTAACATCCATCGTAGTAATCCTTATGGCAAATCTTACTCAATCAACAAGTGGTCTGCTGGGTGTCAAGTGTTTGGGGACATTCATCAATACAAGGAGTTCTTGAGCATCTGCAAGGAATCATCAGAAATATATGGTGATACTTTTACCTACACACTTATTACTGAGAAAGAATTGAGAAATCACCTAGATAGCTGACTATTTATAGATAGTTCTATTTTCTGAGGAGAAAAATAATAATGTCCCAATATAAAATTTCTAAGAAACGGTTAGCCGAAATCATCAAAGAGGAGTACCAATCCCTCCAACGTCGGAAGACCCGCCGCCTAAACGAAGACGCTAACGACGACACCTTTGCGATGGTAGATACATTGCAGATGATTTTAGGACCAGAGCAAGCCCTTGAAGACATAGTTCAAGCGATGGAACGCTCTCAAGCCCACAAGATCCTCAAGTATGTGATGCGTATGCGAGAGATCCCGCTGGAAGGTGAGCCGCTGGCAGGTGATGAAATTGAAGACTACGACCCTAGTGCCTTCAACCGCAAAGATGAGAAGCTTGACCCAGTTGGGAAAGAGGACGATGATGTTGATAATGACGGTGACAGCGATAGCACCGACAAGTATTTGAATAAGCGCCGCAAGGCTATTGGGAAGTCTATGAAAAAGGAATCGCTCGACTCCATTCGAAACTTAATTAAAAAAGAACTTAAGAACCTTTAACATGCACAAGGAACTACGACCCGAACAGATCGACATTTTGGTCGGTAGTCCCGCTGTCAATGACGAATTCTCTAGAAAAATAAGAGAACTTGACAACAGACTCAAGAAGAATGGGATGCAGTACGGACATTGGGATACCCTCAATGACAAGCAGCACGATATCTTTATAGACAACCTTTTTCTAGATGGCGAAAGTGCTGCGAGTGCTGCTGATTATGTTAGGACCGCAGTCGAAAGCTGCGGATGCGATGACGTAGAGGAAGATCTTCACCACCATTCCCCAGTATTAATGAGGGAGATCGAGAAGCAGCAAGAGATGCTCCCGGATATCACTGTGAAGATCGGCGAAGGCATCAGTGCGCTTGACCAGACCATTGACCTGTTGCTGGAGCAGATTCTACAGGAACAGGAAGATTATAGCATGATGTCAAAAGCACAACTGTTTGCCAAGGCTAAAGAACTTGGAGTACCCGTGAGCACGAGTGCCTCCAAAGCTGCCATGATCGCTGTGCTTCAAGACCCAGACAGTATACTGAAATCTACTCTCGAACCAGAGAAACAACTAGAGGATTATTTGACAGCTTTCGACGATGTTCCCGGCGCATACAAATATACGTCCAAACGCAACGTCCGCCATATTAGAGCGGCGGTCTCAGGTCTTGAAAAAGACCTAATAAAACTTTTTAAAAGCAAGGGTCTTACCCTGACTAGAGTTGGCGGGACAAGATTTTCAAAGAGTTATCCAAACTATACTTTAACAGCAACTAAAGATATCCCCTTTGAAGTCCCCGGCGAAAAGGCGGGTATAAAATATAATAAAAAATACCTCGTACCCAAAGGAACATCCGTCGGTTATATTAACCAGACTGGTCAATCCAAGGGCGAAGGAAGAGGTAAAGATCTAAAGTTTAGAGCAAAAGAACTCACACCAGATGGTTTAGGATTATCTGGGAGGACGTTTACCGGAGCGATGGCACTTGCTGAGGAAGCTGCTAAACTTATAGACACAAAATATTCAGACGACCCCACCAAATCAGAGCCGCTTAAAGAACTTTTATCTGAAGCTCTCGAAGCAAGAGGCAACAACATTGATTTCAGGGATGCTTTTCGACTGGGTTTTGAGTACGAGGACCTTAGCCATATTTCTAATGACTTCGGAGAGATTTTGGCCGCTATCTGGTCGATGAATAACGAACCATTAAATTTTGACGGTGTAGAATTTCCACCCGACAGTAATGCGCCATTGATTGATTTTTATGGACTCACCAAAGTTGAGGGTGGGAAAGGTTTTGATAGAACGCCGGTTTCGTGCAAGGGCGTAGGAACTGGTGGAAAAGTCTCCATCGTTAATATTATTGATGCTCTGGCAAAACAGTCAGAGGGAAGCAGCAGTGACACGATAATAGGAAATGCAAAGTATTCTATGGATTTGTTTAGGATGGTGAAGGCAAAGTCCGCAAGAGAGGGCTGGATTGGCGTTCACCGAATAATGCACGAAAAAAAGGTTCCGGGTGGCAAAATATCTGAAGACCTCGCAAAGATTATGGGGATGAAAGTGAAAGACTTGAACCTAGCCTCAATCGATAAGTGGGTTGAAGAGCATTACAAGATGCCACCGAGCGGTGCTAAAACAATTGGTTTCCCGAAGGGTTTGCCGGTAAGTGACGACAAGGCAGCCGAAATGACCTTAAAGCAGTTGAAACCTCAGAATAAATCAAAATATCATAACCGCCTACAAGAATTGATACAAGGAGAATGGTATCCTACATTAACACACGGAACTTTGAAAGATTTCACGGCAAAAAAAGTATTTGTAAATGGATATCCGGGCGCTGATCCTATCCGATCCATCCTCTCGCCGCTCTTAGAGAATACAGCCCGTGTTCTTAATGCCGATAAAAAGATGAAAGCCTCTTTGACAAGTTTGGCCAGACAGGTGACTTTAGTTCAGACAAAATTAAATGTTAAAGCCAAGATGATGGAGATCAGAGTTGATTACTTCAAGGATGCTAACTTTGAATTCAAGCCAAATACTTATTCAGGTGGCAACAAAGTGTCCTTTAAGATGGACTTTACGAAGTAACCAAACTCGTGGTAACATAGCAAAAGAAAGCGAGGAAGATTGAAATCACTCTTAAGATATCCCGGCGGTAAAACAAGAGCACTCAAACACATCATACCCTATTTCCCAAAAGACCTGACAGAAATGGTCAGTCCCTTTTTTGGCGGCGGGTCCATTGAGATTCACTACGCTGCTCAAGGCGTGAGAGTTCATGGGTATGAGATCTTTGAGCCGCTTGTAAATTTCTGGCAAAGAGTTCTTGACGATCCAGAACAGGTTGCTTATCTTCTAGAGATGTTGTTTCATCCCTGTTCTAAAGATATGTTTGTGCAATATCAACAGAAGCAGAACTGGAAACACATGGACGACACCCACGATAAGTGGAAAGAGTACAGGGCTTGTATGTTCTATGCGTTAAATCGCTCTTCATTTAGCGGGGCAACTATGAGCGGAGGTTATTCCAAACAAGCAGCAGAGGGTAGATTTACTGAGAGCAGTATTGAACGCCTCAGAAATTTTGTATGTCCTCTTCTAACTGTCAAAGAATCCGATTTTAAGGACAGCCTTGGGGGGCACGACGATGAAACTTTTATCTACGCTGATCCACCATATCATGTGGAAAAGCCTGTACTATACGGTGACCGGGGCTCAACGCATAAGGGGTTTGACCACCACGGTTTCGCCGAAGAAATCAAAAAGAAAAACAACTGGGTGATTTCATATAATCCCCATCCAACTATTTTAGAACTATACAAGGATTATGAAATAGTGTATCCTGAGTGGACTTATGGTATGTCTGCCGACAAGACATCCAAAGAGATACTGGTATTGAATGTAAAATGAAAATAGATGTTAAGACAATTATGACTATCGGAGGTCTGCTTGTACCTCTTGTTGGTTTCTACTATACAACCAATATGCGATTGGACGCTTTAGAATCAAAGGTCCAAAAAGTACAAAAGCAAGTGAAACAAATAAAATCTAAAGGGAGAAGAAGCAAATGACAAAGGATCATATTTTATTTGGGAATGAGATTAGGCAGAAGTTACTTAACGGAGCCAATAAACTAGCTGATGCAGTGGCCTCCACTCTGGGACCACGAGGACAAAATGTTATATTATATAGGCGAGGTTCTGATCCGGTCATTACCAAGGATGGCGTGACTGTTGCTCGGGTTGTAGAATTGGATGATGATTATGAACAGGCTGCTGTTGAGGTCCTCCGCCAAGCTGCCTTGGAAACAGAAAAGACTAGCGGTGATGGTACGACCACGAGCACAGTTCTAGCACGAGCCATTTTGGTGGCTGCTAATCAGCACATCGCCGCAGGTGCATCTTCTACTGATATTAAGAGAGGTATTGATTTAGCTACAGAAGGCATTATCAAGAGGGTAACGGAGTTTTCTCAACCTGTTTCAAGTGAGGAGGAGATTCAACATGTTGCTACAGTCTCAGCTAATGGTGATGAAACTATTGGAGCTTTGATCGCTGAAGCAGTTTCGGCGGCTGGAAAAGACGGCGCTATTACGATCGAAGAGAGCCGGTCATTACAGACTTCTCTGGAAGTCGTTGAGGGCTTTTCTTTTGATGGCGGCTATGTCTCGCCTCAGTTTGTAACCGATGAAAGACGTGGTACTGTGGACTACCGAGACGCTCTAGTTTTGGTAACTGACGAGACCCTTGATGACGTCGAAGAGATGTTACCGATCTTAGAGGTTGCGGCTCGTGACGGCAGGCCACTTGTTATTATAGCAGAGGAAGTTAGCGGTCAACTACTCGCCGCACTCATTATAAATCGTATGCGTAACGCAATGAAGATTGTTGCAATTAAGGCTCCTCGTTATGGTGAAGAGCGCCGAAAAATTCTAGAAGATATTTCCCTGATTACCGGCGCAACATTCATTAGCAAAGACTCCGCACTTTCACTTAAAAAAGTAAAGCTAGAGCACTTGGGCACAGTCAAGCAGGTGGAGATTGGCAAGAGGCACACCACTTTGGCTGATGGAGACACTGACCACGAGCAGCTTGACCAGCGATTAGATTTCTTACGGAACGAACTAAAGGAAGTTGATGACATTCGTGAAGCGGAGAGACTCCAAGAGAGAATAACAAGGCTTCAGTCGGGTATCGCAGTGATACGTGTTGGCGGAGCAACAGAGATTGAAGTTACGGAAAAAAGACATAGGATTGAGGATGCCTTAGAGGCGGTAAAATCAGCACAGGAAGAGGGTGTGGTTCCCGGCGGAGGCACAGCGTTATTAAAGTGTGCGAGCGGACTTGAGATAGAACCAGCAAACGAAGATCAATTACGTGGGGCCGAAACATTAGTTCAAGCATGCTTCGCTCCTATCAAACAGATTTTACAGAATGCTGACATCTCATCTGACATTGTTGTAAACTCATTATCTTATGATGATCACGATAGAAATATAGGATTTAATGTTCGAACTGAGAAGTTTGAAGATTTGATAGAGACCGGGGTTATTGACCCCGCCAAGACGGTGAAGTGTGCATTACAAAATGCCGCTAGCGCAGCGGGAACGTTGCTCACCACAAATTGTGCTGTTCTTCGGAAGGGTGGTGAATAAAAACACAAGTCTAGCGACTAATTAGAACAGTCGGTTACATCACATAAGGACCAGTATATTTGTGCTGGTCCTTATTTGTTTGGAGTGCTTTTAATGAGTGACGAAATTCTTAAAATTGTTTTAGAAAAAGTTGAGAAAGTTGAAAATAAAATATCTAATGCTAAGTCAATGAACGGTGGCTTTGACAAGTTGATGATTGAGGTGGAACACATAAAGGAAGCTCAGGCAGACATTCTTGATGGAGTGCGAGGAGTAAAACAAAATCTTTATGAACCTGACTCAGGATTGTTCAGCCGAGTCAAAGAGTTAGAAACCGAATCAGAGCGCCGCAAAGAATTTATTATAGAGTCTAAACCTGCCCTAGAGTTCTCCAGAGAACTTCAGGTTTGGAAGCGCCAGGCAGACAGAGAACTTGAGCAATTTGAAAAGATGCAGATTGAGTTTGCTAAACTTCAAGACTGGAAAGATGGTGCTCAAAAGTTTATCTGGCTAATTGCTACGGCTGCTGGTGGTATGTGGGTTAAGCACTTTATGGACTTGATGATGAAATGATTGCCTGTGTGGTCACTGCAATTGTTTTTTCTATTCCCACAGTTTATTATCGCATTAGGTTAAAAAAAGCGGAAGAGAAACTAAGTAGACATATTAAAACCCGCAGGTTGTGGGAAGATTGGGGAGAATAAAATGAAGAACTGGAAGCCATTCTTTTTTGAGAATAGCAAAATACCCGTTTGGTTATCTAGGGTTGCCCCAATTAATATATTTGCTATTACTTTATTCTTCCTTGTGTTCAGTCGAGAAAAGATAAGCGAAACTATAAGACGACACGAGACAATACACTTCCAACAAATGCTAGAGACAGGTGTTCTTGGCTTCGTCGTTTTATATTTGTGGGACTACCTTCACGGATATATTAAGTACCGTGATGGTGCCATGGCATATAGAATGATCAGGGCAGAACAAGAGGCATACGACAATGATCACGATGAAGATTACCTTGCAACCCGTCCACGTTTTTCGTGGGTAAGAAAATACAATGTCTAACCTCGAGTACCTTATCCTGTCTGCCTTAGGGATTATAATTTCTTTAATATATTTTCTATAATTACTTGACCTGTCCTAGGAATATGCTAATATATGTATGTAAGGGAGAGAGATATGTTTTATAAGGTAGTAATCTACGAGTGCTATGACGGTCAGAAGAAACTAGGACACGTCATCCCCAACGAAAACCTTCTTGCGATGCTTCGCAAGGGTGGCTCATCCCACCTCGGAGATTCCAAATAATGTCTTACTGGAGCCAGATGTACGCCCGCCCTCAACGAGCAGAGCGCCTTGAAGTTCAGAACGGCGAGGCTCGCTTTGAATCCTTGATGGCTAAGAAACTATCTGAAAAGGACCGAAGCTTCGCCGAGTCTCTCAAGCGTCAGTTTGAGGATGGTGGAAAGTTGAGTCCCAAGCAAATTGAGTGCGTTGAGAAAATGGAGCAACGCTACTCCCCCGAGTCACAACTCAAGCGTGAGCGTTGGGCTCAGTCCTATAAGGCAGAACACCGCCCCGCTGCTCTTATCTGCGCTAACTACTATGTCACAACGATGTACTTCCGTGACCTCTCCGTCAAGATTGCGACCGACGAAGACTTTGTTCCTACCGAAAAGCAGTTCAATGCTATGACCAAAAACAAGTATGCCCAGAAGGCTATCATCGCTGCGACCGCACCGCCCGCCTTCCCTGTCGGCTCTTTGTGTAAGGTTCGTGCGAACTTCAACTTGGTCAGCAATCCCAAGCTTCACGACCAGATGGGTCTAGTGGTTGCTAACCACGCCAAAGGTCTCTACGCTTCTTCAACCATCCTTGTAAATGGCACAAATGTCAAGCTTGAAGACCGCTGCTTGAAGGCAGCACAGAAGAAAAAGAAATAACTTAAACAGCATCTATTAATGATGTATAATCCTACTAAGGAGGATTCAGTATATGCAAAGAGCAACAGTAAATTTTGAGATGGATATGGGTAGGATTCCAGGTATCTTAAATCTGCTAGCATCCGAAGAGGGCAACCAGCTATTGAATGTCGCTGCCAGGTTGTCATGTTTGACCCCGACAAACCAAGTTCGTGATCTAGCAACCGAAATCAATAACCTAGAAATGATTACTACGCAGCTAAAGCAGTACCTGAAAATGATGGACGAGCTTAATGCAATCCTTAATGGGACAGTGGTGCCACAGCCTGTGCCAGCACCAGCAGAACCAGTTTCAACTTCAGTTGATGATGAAGTATTCGATAACATTAAGGATCTTAAAGCAAAGCTTAGCGATGTTAAAGAGTTTACAAAGTTTATGGAAGCGGCAGCCGAAGGAATGCAAGACAAGGATGGTGAAGGAGATGATTCCGAAGAAGGGTGATCTAGTTTATCTACCCTCAGATATTACGCTACTTGATACTGGGAATCCATCAGCACCTGTTGAATGGATAAGATTATCTGAGCCCAGTATGGCTGTAGTGATAGAACCTAATTTTAATAATGAAAACATTTATCACAAGATTCATATCAAAGGAAGTGATTGGCTTGTGAGGACAATTGATACTATGGAGGTAATGTCCCGTGCTTAAAGTTTCAGAAGTGTACGAAAAACAGATTAAGAAAATCAAAGAAAGACCAGATGGCTCAGAGTTTGTAAACTTTGGAAAGGTTTATGATACTCGGGAGACCTTGATTAACACACATTATGTTGTGTCGGTTCATCCTCACGAGTTTGCATCTGATATTGAAAGAGAGAAGTTTGAAGATAGTTTTCCTGAAGGGACAAAGTTTTGTACCTTTGTTGTGGATGGCAACTCGTTCCGGCGTTCTGAGATTACTGTAGTTGGATCATTTGGTAAGTTTTGTAGGATCTTAGAGGACAATTCACAGTGAACTTACCGACCTACGAGCAATTGATCAGTCAGCACTGTTCAATTGAACGAGTCCACCGTCTTGATCAGGACCCTTACAGTCGAGGTGAAGACAACCCGCATTACGAGCCGTTCGCCAAAAGACGATATAATTATTCACCCTCTTCGGATGTAATTGCAGTTCGTTTGATATTCCTCAAGGATGTACTAAAAGATTCAAACAATAAGACATTAGTTCGAAATGGTAGATTTATTTGGTGCAAGAACTTAAATTATGAAGGGCGATCTGCCGACGGCTTTCGTCAAATATCATTTACGATTGACAATGGGAACAAAAGGTTTACAGTGTCTGAGAATAATGTTTTGTGTGTACCAGCTAAAACGTTTGTAAACAACAATAAGCTTTTTCGTGCAAAAAATAAAACATTCCTTGCTTTCTCAACAGTCTTTTCTTATAACCATACATTTAATATGATGTTAAAAAATAGTTCTTTGGGCAGGAAAGAGTTTTCGGATCTTATATCAGTCCATAGTCCGTTCAAGCCAGGAGCATTGGTGGCACCTCGCCTTGGTTATTTTTTCCCCGATAGAAATGTACGGGCACCTGAGCGGCTTGACAGCGAACATCCAGTCGGAATTATACTTGGACCATCTATGTTGCCTGATCACCTAGGAAGAGAGTTTTACCGTGTGCGATTTGGCTCAACTACTTATGAAAGGGTATATCCTGCTGAAATGGAGATAATAAATGAAGTTTAGACTATACACAAAAAATAATTGTCCTTACTGTCAGGCGGCTATTAGCTTGCTCGCAGAGAACCAAAAGGAATTTGAATGCTATGCTTTAGATAAGCAGCCAAAACTTTTAACGGAGATCAAGGAAACTTATAAATGGGGGACAGTCCCAATTGTGGTCGAGATTACCGAGGGTCAAGAAAAGTTTATTGGTGGTTT
>Ga0209535_1001583_pt1 | contig 15428 bp, 31 predicted proteins | sample LinPmetageLP28_FD_184041 | JGI IMG/M metagenome (GOLD analysis project Ga0209535, IMG submission 184041) | Marine viral communities from the Pacific Ocean - LP-28 (SPAdes) (version 2) | ecosystem: Environmental > Aquatic > Marine > Oceanic | place: Pacific Ocean | collected 2009-08-22 | reverse complement strand
GTGAATCACCTAAAACATCTTTTAAGTTTATTGTGTTTCCGTAAAAGGTAATCTTGTATGCGTAGGGTACGTTTTTTCTTAGCTCTACGCCATTTAATTGTATTAGTCCAGTCTTAAATGGTATAAAGTTTAATTGTATCTCTGAGGGTATCTTTTGCCTTGCATCAAAACCATTATCAATATAAATATTTTCGTAGTGTTCAAATATGATATTATTACTTCTACTAGCTGGAACTGTAAATGATTGTGTGAATTCTGTAAATACTTTGGCGATGTCTTTTATGTTTTGAATAGATTGTGTCATTGACACAGTTTCATCGTCAAACAAATCTAGCCTTTCGCCTTGTATAAATAATTGCAGTTTCTGCATTATCTGACATTGTTTATGTAGTCAAACGCATCTTCAAATTCTATTGTGTATTCAATCAATTTATCGTTTAAAGAGGTTTTATAAACCATATTAGATGTCTTAGCAATTACAGGAACTATCTCAGTTGCACCAGCGGAATTTGTTCTTGTCATCCATATATAATTAGACAACAGCATTTCCTCAAAATAACAATTTGCATACTCAGGATAATAGCCTGAAGAAAAAGTATTGCCTTGAATTGCTTCTGTATTAAAAGATTGTTTTGTTGCTTGGTTTACACTATATGTAATAGTTGCTTGTCCTGTTTTTAATGTGTTGTTTTGATATTGCTCTCTAGTTCTATTTAATGTTTTTACTTGCTTTAAGAAAAAGTAAAGGTCTTGCAATAATCCATACTTGTTTAAAAAGGTGAACTTATTACCAGCACCATATTTTGTACAATCAATTCTTTCAATAATTAGCTCAGTTTCTTCTCCACTACCTTGTAAATTTAATGTTGTGGCAGTTGTAGAATATGTTTGGTATCTTAATGTATCTTCTGTTGCTGAAGGTACACTACCAGCAACTCCTGTTGGAATAAATATTACGTTTTTACCATCAGGTCTTTTTGCACAAACCAACCATCCATTAGTAGATGATATTGTAGGATTTACTCCTTCCATAAATGTTCCGTAACCATCAAGAGCTGAAACTGCTGTTGTAGAAATAGTTGTAGCAGTTCCTGTTCCGTTTAGTCCTGCGTATGATTTCATTACCAACGAAACTTGTATTAAGTCTACTGGATAAGTTCCTGTAAAAGTAGGAGTAAAATAATCTCTGACTAGTGTTGCATATTCCCAAACAACATAAGTTCCTACTGTTGTGTTTTTAAGTAGGGTATATCTTAATGTACCTCCCACGCTTATTTCTAAGCTGTGTGAAAGAGTGCTTGATGCCGCTAAGGTATTTATATACTGAGGACTTCTAAGTGCTGCAAATGCCATAATTCTATTTTATTTTTTATCTTTTTTTATCATCTCCAAAAATGGATTGGCTTTCAACCTCCAAAATAAATTTGTCAAAGAAAACCTCATTAATTTGATTAGCAATAGCATTAAATGGTCTGCTAAAAAATGTGTTTGCTTCCAATCCTTTATTCCATATTGACCTAGTAATAATATAGCTGGTACTATCATAACTTAAAAACCTTCCTTTTTTATCTGTAAATTGGAATCTTTTACCCCTTACCCATTCATTAATTCCTTCTGTTAAGCCTCCTTTTTTTCCTGTGCCTGTACCATATTGAAATTTAGATAATGCCGCTGATGTTGCTGGATAAGTAGATGTTACTCCTTTTACCCCTTTGTCTACATACTTACCATAATCTTCCATAAAGAAAGACAATAAAAAAACTCCTTTTTCTACATCAACTTCGTTTCTAATAGAGTTATATAAATTACCTCCACCCTTTTCATCTTTGGCTAGGTTTTCTTTTGATTGATTTACTATTCTGTCAGCATATATCTGAAGTAATGTTTTTAGTTTTGAATTATCAACAGCATCCATTAGCAAATATATATATCGTTATAAATCATAACATCCATAGTGCTGGTCCAACCAGCTAATTCATTTTCAAACCTATCATAAAATGGAGTCAATGTGGGATTGCCATCAAGTTGATATTTTTCTGTAAATAATTGTCCCATTCTTAATACTTGAATGAGCTTATTTAATACACCTAATTGTGTATTTAAAATATCTTGGTGGTTGTTATTGCCTGTAAATACATCTAGAGTTTCATCCTTTGATTGGTCTACCATATCCATAGCCAATACAGAAATATTAAATCTTAAAACTTGTTCTTCGTCTGTAACACTATTAATAATAATGTGACACATAGGAAATATATCTTGCTTATTTAAGTTAACATTGGACAATTCCCCTGTGGTAACTGTATTAACATTTGAGTCACCTAATAATTGACTTTTTATTGTTTCAGTTATTTGATAAAATCCTCTAATTGCTTGGTTGTCGTTGTTACTCATTTAAAATTATTATTAATTTTTTTCGCTTCTGTTTCGTTTTTTTCCTTCATAAAGGATAACATCATAAAACATTCGTGCATTCCTAATTCGGTGATATGTTCAAGTCTTCTAATGTCTCCTTGAGCGAGCGCATATAAGCTGGAATACCATCCCCATTTAGTTCCGAAGTTAGAAACTGCATCAAGTCCAGATTCTGTTCCCCCTCCAAATATTTCATCATAGTCTGCGACAATTCTATCCCTAAATTCCACAAAAAAAAAATCGAACCTAACACTGCATCCATAGGCATATCTAAAATTTGCTCATTTAAATTGCTATTGTATTTTTCTATTTCGTATTTTTCTCTAAGTTTTGCAATTATAGGTCTGTATAAAACATTCATTGCTCTTTCCATATTTTGCCAATCACCAATATATGTGTCTAAGTCAATATATTCCCCTAGAGATAAATCTTCTAAGTTGGGGTGAAATCCAAATTCCAGTTTTCCTAATTTAAATCTTTGAACCAAATCAGGTTTCTGTTTAAACATTTCATCCAAAATGTTAACAATTTCTTCTGTATCACTATATTTTAACTCCATAACATACTCTAGTGGAGCATTACAAAATATTTCTATCATTTTAGCTTGTAGGAATCTTTCATCCTTACTGCTTGTTTGAATTTTTAGGTACTCTTTATATTGACCTAAAGTTATTTCAGATAAAGAGGTTGGTATTGTAACCGTAATATTCATATCTATATAACGTAAATTTTTATGTGTTTTTATAAACCCTAATTTAATAAAAAAGGGCGGACATTTCTGCCCACCCAAATTGCCTAACCAAAAGCAACTAAATTATATTTTATTTTGAACCATAGGAAAGTCCTTCAATGTATATTTGATTTTCTAATTCCATTTCTAAATGATGTATAGCTTTCTCAATGTCTTGAGTTATTGGATTGTTAGGCTTTTTACCAGCTCTCATAATATAAGTAAGTGCAGTACCTAAGTTGTAGTTGTCATCTTGAAAATCCCATACCACATTTTTGGCTTCGATTTTCATATACTTACCCATATAATATTTTGGTGATTGTTTCATACTTCGTAAGTGTTAAATATTTCTTGAATCTCTTTTATTTTTAGCTTGGTTAAGTTAGTCATATATTTTGCATCTGAGACAGCCATCCTTCCGTCTTGTTCTTCTACTCGCAATTTAGCAACAAATGTTGTTATTTGCCAAAAAGCATCTATTATAGCTAATAACTCTTTATTGTCGGGTTTGGATTTACTCCATTTATCTAAAAGCTGTAATATTAGCTTTGTATTATTCTGATATAAAAGTTCTTCTTTGCTTTCCATATGTTAAATATAAAAAATTAAGACCTAACTATATCTAGGTCTAATTCTCTTGCAACATAATTAATGTGTTTGGAAGTAGTGACTGACCACCACCCTAAAACAATAAGCTTGTCATTTACAATTGTAGCTACGTTGGTATTGTAACTGTAAACATTGTTTTGGTCTATGTGTAAATTCTGTTTGTATTTGTCTAAGTAAATCATAAGTTAAAAAGGTATTTAAGAATTGCTGTTCCTGCAAACGGTGCAAGGGCCGTAATTATAATGAGAGAAAATCCGAAGGCGTATGCCTTCAAATCCTCTATTGTTTTTGGCTTTTTCATTCTGTAAAAGATTTAAATGAATCTAATAAATTATTTACTTCAAATTTTAAAGAAGGTAAACAGAAATTATATTTTTGTGTGTGTTGCATAATGAAATCGAATGTCATTTCGTTATGACTTACACCCTCTGTTGCTTTTAATAATTTTTTTGAAGTATATCCGTATAAATTTGAATGAACATCATAAATACGAAGTTTGGCAAAAGAATCTGTAAAACAGATATCTAAATTTTTTGAATGAACAAATTTAAATTCAGATTCGGGAGTTGGGAAAAAATCAGTTATTGGCATTTGGTTAGGTTTTTAATTAATAATAATTGTTATATATATAATATAAACAAAAAATTTGACATACGCAAGGGTTTTTAAAAAAAAAGAAGGGTTTTATCCCTTCATTTTATCATTTTTTATTTTGGTCTCTGCAGTCTTTTAGTATTTGCAAGACTTGGTGTTTGTTATAACCTTCAAGACCAAAGTATTTTTTTACATCTTTAAATCTCCAATGTCTGTTAGGTTTCATTCCTAGTTCAACCCATCCTGACATATCTCTAATTGTTACAATAAGATTATAATAAGCTCTATTTGATTGGCTATTATGAATCCATAGTGGTTTATCACAATCAAGTTCAAATTGAGTTGGGGCAAGTGTTTCTTTTTTCATTTTAATAATTGTTTTGGTTATAGTTATAATATAAACAAAAAATTTGACATATGCAACCCTTATGTGTTATTTTATTGCGTATTTCCCAAAATTAGGTCTACTTAAAATAGAATAAGTTGCATACCTACAAGGGTCAATTAAGTGGTTATTTTTATCTTCAGGCACATTTATTAATTTACCACTCCTGTCCTCTTGCCATTTGTAATTTCTAAATTCCATTATGGCATTTTCTGATGATGATAGTATATGAATCTTATATCTCTTTAATAAGTCAATCCCTGCATTAACAGAATCTCTGCCTTTTAAACTAGAAAATATATTGTGCCCCATTCTTCTAAGTTCACTTATTAATCTTGGCTCTGCACTATCAGCATATATAGGTTTGCTTTCTAACCTTTCTTTTTTAAGGAAGTCGTGTATATCAGAGGTGGTCATTTGAGTTCTGTACAGATGCTCTTTTATATATAGGTCGTGATTATCTATATATACAGAAACCAAACTAGATGGGTCATTGGTATATCCAAAATCCATTCCATAAGCCACAAGGTTTGCTGTCGGTGGTATTAAATCACATTCAACATATTTAAAGATGGTGCTTCTACTTGCTGACCTTTCGCCTAGCCCATAGATTTGCCAATATTGTTCATCCGTATATTTTAACCTCTCAATCTCTGACCTTATTGATTCATCCAAAAAAGGATTATCCAAATAAGTGGTTTTAAAAAAAGAGCAGTCCTCTCTCGTTATTACTTTATCATAAATCCAATGGTATTCATCAGAAGGGTTAAAGTCTAGTATTATCCTTTCCTGTGTTCTAAAAATAAGTTGTTGCCAATCTTCCCAAAATAATTCGTTGCCCTCATTTATAAAAAGCAAATCTCTTTTGCGACCTCTTATCTTTTGCGATTGGTCAAGTGATGTAAATTCCACAAGGTTGCCAAATAGATTGTATTCAGAATTTGACTTGTTATGGTACTCCTCTCGGTAAAGGTCGTTTTCCCTTAAAATTGTTATAAAGTCTCTTAGGACTGTTGCTCGTAAGCTAGGGAAAGTCTTACGACATATTGTTATTATCTTATTTTGATTTGTGGTGCAATACTTAAATATTATGTATAGTAATATATTGTAAGTCTTACCTGAACGAGTACCCCCTTGCTCAACAATAATCTTTTTGTCGCTATTGACTAAATGCTTGTAGACTATATTAGTCTGTATCTTCGGTTTTGTCAATTATTTCTATTTGAAAATTACTTGGCATACCTTCTGCTCCTGTTATCTCTTGCCTTTCAATATACCCCCTTTTTTTGCCTTTTGTTTTTAAATAGAATATTGTAGCTGCTGTAGAGTTTTCTGAGATTTGTTTATGCAATTGACTCTCTGCAAAATCTAATGCTATGTTTTCAATGTCTTTGACTTGTTTTGAAAATTCTTCATCCTCATTTAACCATTTATAAAATGTACTTCTAGGTATTTCTGCTTTTTTACAAGCAACAGTTACAACTCCTAAACTTTGTTCCAAAGCTTGTAGTATCGATTCTTTTTTTATGTGTCTACTTTTGACCATTATTTTTTTACTTTATTTAATTTCATACCATAATCATCAACTTTTTTTAATGAGTCCCAATTGAAAAATGGATTTCTTTTTAATTTATGTTTAAAGTATTTTTTCCAAACTACTATGTGGTGCGGTCTTCCAAATCTTATACTTGTTTGTGCATACTGAGGCCATATTTCTTCTAAAGATTTTGCTTTTAATACTTTTTTTTCAAAGGCGTTTCCTTGATATAATTCTGTTTGATTACCACCTTTCATTTTTGAAACAGTACTTACTTTATCTACAGTAAATGCTTGAAATAATATCGTACACATTTTATTGTGTAGTACCTGCAAACATAAATCTACATCTTCGTTGTATTTCAGTCTCCATCTAAATGGTATGTTGTTATTGATTAACATAGCACTATAAACGTGAGTATTTAATCTAAAAGGTTTGTTATCAGTTGAACCTTTAATAACAAAAGTGCTATAATTAAAACCTGAAACTCCAATATTTAAATATCTATCTGTAAAATCTTCAGCAACTTTTATTGATATCAATGAATTGCAAGGTATTTTTTTACCTTTTACTACTCTTCTGAATTTATAAATGTTATCATCAAACATCCAATGTCTTTCATATCCATTTTTAATTGAGTCTTCCCATCCAAAGTTTCTTGCTGGATAGCTACCCATACCTAAATTAGAGAATGGTAGTTTTAAAATATATTTTTTACCTAAAGATTTACAATAATTATCATATTCTTGTGGCTCAACCAAAACTTTAAAATCCAATCCATCTTTAATAAAGCATTTTGCAGTTATAGGATTTTCCCATCTACCTTTTGATACTATGTAAATTGGGTATTTTGTTTTCATATTTTATGTGCAGTACCTCCCCACCGATGATTACCAAAATGTGCTGCATACATATCATCAGGAAAATTGGATTTATCTTGAAACATTTTTAATCTTTCTACTCTTTTGGGTGCGCCAAATCCATTATAGGGATAGTAATATTCTATTGGGTGATGATTAATATAGTCTTTATTAAACCAAAATTCAGATACAAATGCGGGCCCTGTTCTAACCGAACAACTTCTATCTTGATGTTCATAATACCACTTAGGTAAATTATCTAGTAATTCTCTAAATGCTTTGTCTCCTTTTTTACCACCTATAACTCCTGTTGCAAATGATTTACTTGACCTTAACCCAATAAATGCTCTATCATCTTTTAATAAATTATCAAATCTTTTTAAAGGCATCATATCAGTATCTACATATATACCACCTAAAAGATATAAAGCTATGATTCTTAAAATATCTGACTGACCTGCATATGTTAAACCATCGTTGTATATTTTTTTTAAGTCTTTAGGTATATCCAATTTGGTGTTATCGGTTATAGTTACAAATTCATAATCAGGGTGTATATCTTTAAATTCTTGCCACCATTCCTCAAACATATTAGGTATTTTATTAGGACCTAACCATATTCTGATAAATCTTTTTGGTATCATACTATTCGTATTTTAAAGATGATAAGTCGTTTCGTTCTCTATAAGGATAATGAGTAGACCAAGTAAGTTTATTAGTTGCTGAAACAATGATTTTATTTTTTTCTACATATTCTTGTCTTGTTTCTTCATCGTCAAATGATATTACCAATTTTAGTTCTTTTTCAGATGCTTCAAATTCAGGCATACCTACCCATTCTGAATTTTCATCTCCTTGATTTACAACATCAATATCTTTATTGTTAAAGTCATAAACATTAACCCCCCAATCAGTAAGCTGTTCAACATCCCACATATTTGCCAATGTATCCCAATCCCATTCACCAAATGATGAATTGTCTTTAATGATAAATTGTTTCATTTGTTCATCAGTAAGATTATTTGCTTTAATAATCCAAACTTCTTTTAACCCTAACACCTTACAAGCCTTGTAACGCATATTGCCACCTAAAATTCCATACTCATCGTTAATTATTATTGGTCTTAGCTTTAACATTTCAGGGAACTCTTCTATGCTTTTTACCAATTTTTTAAATTTGTTTTCTTTAATGACCCTAGGATTTACTGGATTACTAAATATTTTATCAATACTAATTTTTTCAATCATAACTATATAACGTAATTTATTAAACGATTTCTTTGTCGTTGTATTTCCATTCAAAACTCTTTACTATGTTTTTGACAAATCCTAATGCTTCTTCTTCTCTACGTTTAGGTATTCGAGTAACTAATTTTACCAATGGAAGGTCTAGTTTTTCTTGTAATTTTTCACATTTATCTTCTAAATATTTTAGTTTATTGATTTCATCAATTGTAAAATCATCCTTAAAAACAAAATAATTTTCTACCTCTGCTAAAGATGAATTGTATCTCTTGTTTGTAGAGTATGTATTTACTGAATTAATTACGGTTGCGTGAGTTATGGGCTTACCATTTTCTTGGAAAAAATTTGCAATGTTTGTCCATCTCATTTTCAATTTTACTCTCATCATATGACATAACAAAGACCTTACTTCAAGAACGCTTCTTCGTCTTGTGTTTTCAAATACATTTATTCCTGTTATTTCTTTAATTTTTTTTGCTAATTGAATAGGTTTTAAATCAGTGTTCATTGTGTTCTAAGTTTTAAAAGTGAATAGCATTCTGAATATTTCTGTCTTGCTTTGCCTTTGTATTCTTTTTGAAACAATTCGTATAATCTCCTTGTGTATTGGTATTTTGTTTGACAACCAAGGTAATACTTCTTGGCAAAAACAGGTCCTTTGCCTTTCATATACTGCACATTGTCAGCTTGGTCTCCAATTATCATTTGCTCATAAAAGTTATACATTGCTTGTTGTTCACTAATATCTAAAATTTTTCTATGTTTATAGTGATAATTGTACATAAGACAAGGAAATTGCTTATAATCTTTATCAATACTTACTATCATTACATTGTCTCTACCAACTTCTTGAGATAATTTATGCCAATATCTAGCTACCATATCATCTGTTTCAACGCCAAAACCTTGAATGCCTTTGTAATTATCAAAAACATATTGATGCATCTCATTTAATAAAGGAGGTATTTCTATTTTTTTTCTATTGGCTTTATAGTTTTTTGACAAAACTTTTCTAAAATTACCTCTACTTCCATTAAATACCATAACACTTTTAATGTCGTGTGTTTCTTCTAAATCATTTACTATTTTCATAAATTGCTCATCGAACTTATGTTTGCAATCTTCTATATGTAAATAAAAAGGGTGGTCAATAGGTGTTTCTTTTCTTTTTAAACAACTCGCAAAGATTAATGAGTCTGCATCTACAAGTAAAATCATTTTTTTCTTTCATTATAGTCCACCATCCAAACAAATAAAATAAGTGACATTCCTATTCCAAATAAAACACCTTCAAAATAATCCATTATAATTCATCTAAGGATTCTTTTATTCTTTCTAAAATATCCTCTTGGTTTTTCTTTTGCTCTTTACAAACTTGAGAAACAAGAAAAGGTAAGTCGTTGTAAATAGTATTAATTTCAATTACCAAACTTCTATCATTGCCGAAGCCAATGTAAAGCTCTCCATTTGCACAATGCAAAGTGTGAGTGTCATATACATAAGTATGTGTTAACGCTTGGTCTAGCTTTTCTTCTAGTTCTTTAATTCTTTTATCTTTGTTCATAGTATAACTTTTATGGTGAGTTACAAATATAAACAAAAAATTTTAAAACATTTAATTTAGTTTGTTAATGTTTATAATTGTTGCTTGATTTTCTTCCAATAGATATACATCTTTTAAAAGCCTTTTTTTTGTCCACATAGTGGTATCAGGACAATACATTTGAACTGTTTTTAAAAGCTCAAGATTGTTTAGCCAATACATAAAATTTCCTTTAGGGTCATTTACAAAATAAAACTTTAGAATGTTTTTATCTAGTGACATTAAAGATTCGTATTTGTCTTGCTCCAGCATTTTCTCTTCGTAATACTTGGTGCGAAACTTCATCTCTATTACACAATCTTTTTGTTTAGGGGTTTTGCCTTTGGCATCATAAGGAAGATATCCTTTGCCTGTCCATTCTAAATCCCATCCATCTAGGTTTAAAGTAGAAACAACTGCTTGTTCTAATTTATTAATCTCTTGCAACCCCATTTTTCCAAATGGTATTAAGGTCTGTAATCCAACCTTTAATTACTCTTGGACTACAAGTGCAAGGTTTATAATAGTTGTGTTTTTTATAGAGTGCGTGGAGTTGGCAAACCATTTCAAATTCTTTTGTACTGAGCGTGACTCGTTTTGACTTGCGAAATAACTCCCATTTTTTATAGTCTTCTTCATCGAACTGAATCATTTTCTTGATATTTTTAATCGGTTTAGTTTTTTTCTCCTGTCATCACATTTGCATTTTGTTCCTTTATACTCGTGATATTTATCTACCAAGTATTTTATGCCTGTGTATTTTGTTATATAATATATTAAATCCCCTAATTTCATAATATTGATTTTAATTTTTTTTTAACTTTATTGTAGGTATTGTAAAGTGAATAATATGGTATTCCTGTTTTTCTTGAAAGAGTTGATATTTTTTCTCCTGCATTTATAAGGTCAAAAACTTTTTTATCATACCAATATAACGTATTTAAAACAATTTTTACTTTTTCATAGCTTGAATCAAAAGCCGCATCATAATATATAACGTCAGAATCTTTTATTTCTTGGTATTTAATGTTTTTACCTTTTCTTTTTAAATCAATAAATAAGGAACGAAGTGTTTTGAATATATAGTAATAGTTTATTTCATCATCAACATAACTAATATCCAATCCTTTTTCTAATTTTAGTTGTATTCGTATATACATTTCTTGTACCAAATCTTCAGAAACAACCTTATTGCAACCAAATGACATAACAATCTCTACCCAAGTCTTATGTTTTTTGAATAGTTTTTTGATTGTTTTTTCGTGCATTATCGTAAAGGGTCATAGATATTTCCTACAATATAAGGATAACCTATGTCATTTACAGAAAAGCTAAATGTTTCAAAAGCATAATTCCTGCTTCTTTTGCATTTTACAGTTATCCATTCTGTGTTCACCGTATTTGCTTCTAGCTCAATTTGAGTCTCTGTCTTTTTTTCCAATAAAGAGCCAAGATGCCCTGTGGGCTTATAACTTCCAAAGTTAGAATGTATAACAGCAACTATGTGTAGATTGTAATTTGCAGACCATTCCATAATTTTTTGCACGCAATTGTTACATTCTTCTAAGTTATTTACATCTGCTACAAGGTCTGCAACCCCATCGATAATTAACATTCCAATATCTTCGTACTTATTATTTAAGCAGTAATCAATAAATTTTATTCGTTCTTTATATCCTATTGTCCTTAGTGAAAATGGATGATAGTCTTTATTGTCTTTTAATCCTGACATCTCTAAAGTTCGTTTAAATACTCTTTGACAATGCCATTTGCCTTGTTCTGTGTCTATGTGCAAAACACCCCTGCCTTTTCTGTGGCCTTTTATTTCTCCTGAAAAATGATTTTTGTCACTTAAATAAGCAGAAGTAATTAATGAAACAAAAAATGTCTTTTTGGTTTTTGGTGGTGCTTGGACAAAAGAAAAATTACCATAACTACCAATTGGTATAGGTAATAGCTCATCACCTAATTTGGATTTAATTATCATTTCTCCTAATGAAATTGCAACAGGAGGATATTCTATAGTTTTTTTGGTGTCTATATAGCAATCTTGAGCAATTGATTGCATAATAATATAGTCTGTTTGTTCTTGGTCAGTCAGTCTTAGTTGCATTGTCTTTGTTTAGGTAATAAATATAAAAAAAAAGGGGCTATAAAAGCCCCCTTTTCAAAAAGGTAAATCTTCAATTGTCTCCTGTGGAGCGAGTTTTACTTTCTCTTCTTCTCTCTCAGCAAGAGTTATATTACCATCTGTCCAAAAAACACTTCCGTTACCTAGAAAATTCTTAGGTCTTTTTGCTTCTCTTTCTTGACTTGTTTGTGGCTCCATTGCCGCAACATTATTGCCATATCTTGTGTCATCATTTACAGATAACGTAAGATTGCAATAAACTGCTCCATCTTTGCCTTTGATAAATTTCTCCTTTGGAAGTTTATCAACTCTGATACTTATATTTATTAGTGCACTCATTTGATTTGATTTAAAAGTGAGGTTTCCACCTCGTTGGTTAGTGAATAAGATTTTTTTAATTCGTCAAGGGTATTTCCTTTTTTAATATAATTAATTGCCAAAGGAAGTTTTTCCATAGTCAATGGTACAATTGGTTTTTTTGATATTTTGGTATGGTTATCCTTTCCGTGGTTATTTGTAGCATCTGAATCCTGTGTGTCATCTATTAAAAATAAATTACCCAATGAATATTTTTTGCCATAAGAAGATGCTGAACCAAATCTTTGTGGCATTTGCATACCTTTCTGTTCTGTGTCTACACCAACTAAAGCTGAAGCAGTAATTTCCTCTAAGCCATCATAAATAATAGCGGTTGATTCTATAATATTAACGCCTACAAGTTTTTCATTAAGCCTTACGCTTACGTCATATTTTATTAAAAAAGGTTTTATTGCTTCAAGTATGTCTTCGGCACTTCTAAATTTATATTTACCAAAAGAATTGAATCTTGATTTTTTAGCTTTTAATTCTGTTTGAATTATTGCTAATTTTTGATTTAGTTTTTGTTCCATTTTAAAAAGGGTGTTGATTTTTTTCTGTTATACATTTATCTAAAATGATATCTAAATAGTCGATTCTCATTTTTTGTTCAGTAACTTTTTTACGAAGTGCTATTACTGAATAGTGATTAAAGAGATTGTTTTCTTCAATTGCTGTCATAAATTCTTGTGCTTTTGTCATTTGTTTGTTGTTTAAAATTAATAAAAAAAATATTAGTCCCAACCTATTTCCATTTTTATTTGCCAATCTTCCATTTCGGAAATTTCTTGTGCAGAGTAAGAACTGTTGCAACTTAGGATGGTTTCAATGTATTGTCTTTCGCTTTCCATATTATCTGTTTTTTTAAATTAAAAAAAGAGGCGTTAACCTCTTTATTTTTTATTAATAACTATTTTGAAAATATTCTGTAAATATGTTAGATATTTTTTTATCTGTATCTAAGCAATCTATTATTTCTCCTTGAGAAACAACATTTACTCCCGATATGGCTATTGTGTCTTCATAATTTATTGAGTTGACCTCACAACCTCTAAGCATTTTTAAAGTGTCTATTGAGTCATCAGTTAAATTATGTTTTGATTGAAATTCTGTATATGTCATTTTTGGTTAGTTTTAAATAATACCTTTATTAGTATTATAGTAATAATATAAACAAAAAATTTGACATACACAACTTTTGTTAACAACTTTACTTTTTATAACCAATCGTGAATGTCTCATTTTAATATTTAAAAAAAGGGGAGATATTATTCTCCCCTATTATTTAATCATTCTCAGGAATAAATTGGGCAACCCAATAAGAATTAGATTCTTTACCCTCACAAGGAGCTAATCCCCAAGACTCATTTGGATATATTTTTTTGGCAATTTCTTCTGCTTCTTTTTCAGAAGTCCAAAATAATTGATTTCCTTCTTTATCTTCTAAAGGAATCCATACAATTTCAGGTATTTGTTTATACATTCCGATATATGGAAAAAATCGAATCCAAACTTTTTGTGGTATAACTGTACCATTTTTTAAAGTTCTTGTTAAATATTCTTGTTTGTTGTTCATTTTGGTTAGATTTAAATAATACCTTCATTGGCATTACTATATAATATAAACAAAAAATTTGACATACGCAAATATAACACAAAAAAAAGGGGGTGAAATAAATCAACTCCCCTTTCTAACAAAGACAAAACGTGAACAGAATAACCAAATATAGTATTAATCCATCTCTTTTACAAGTTCTTCATACTTTAATATTAAAAGTTTTAATTGTGGCATAGATATTTTTAAAAGTTGCTTGGAATTGTATTCTAACATTTCAGCTGTTCCTTCACCATATTCTTTATCTAAATGTACAGAGAACTTAAATTGTTCTCCATATCTAAAAACATTACATCCAGCACATTGAACCTGACAATTTTTATCATCCCAGCGAGTAGAGTAAAATCTTCTGCTCATAAAATGTCCACATTGTAAATTTTTCCAATGGTCTTTTTTTCCACAAGTATAACATTCTGAAATATCATTTTCTGCAAATCTTCTTCTTATGTATTTGCTAAAAATAGCATCCAATTTTTTTACATAAAAACTTCTGTAGTTTGTTTTGTTTTTTTTCATTTGTCTTGAGCTTCAAGCAAAGATTTTCCCAAAACATTATCTATTTTAAATATAGCTTTATAAATATTTTTACTTCTTCTTTTAACTTCTAGTTTTTCGGCCTTTGGACTATCTTTTCCTAAATTGCAATATTGTATTGCATCCATTTCAAGTAACTTATCAATTTTGTATTTTTTATTTTTACAAATACAATCTATTGTTTTATTGATTATTTGCTCATCGTATTTCATATCGCTAATATATTGTTTTTAAAAGAAAAGAAAGAAAAAGAAAAAAGGGAAAAAGAAAAAGAAAGAAAAAGTCCCCCCATAAGAAAAAGAAATTTCAATATTTATCTGAACCAAGCAATGGTGTTTTGCAAGTTTGGTAGGTTATACAGGACTACATCTGTTTGATAAATATATAAACTATTTTTTTTGGATTACAATCTTTTCTGCAATCTTTTCTGCTGAACGACCTACAACATAACCACCAATTCCTAGTTCTAATAAAGTCCAAAACTCGTGTTCTAGCTCAGCATTAGGTAAACTAAAAGCTGGTGCAAAAAACTTTGTGTACATAACTATAAAACCAAACCCAAGCATTAGAATAGGTCTCCAACTCCTTTGTAAAAAGTTACCTTTTGATTCCGCTAGTATAATACTGGTTTGCATCTTCTGAAGTTCTAGCTCCTTTTCTTTAAGGACTGTAAAAACTTTATTTTTCGCAGCAATCCTTTCCTCTTCATTTGTGAAAAGGCTATCTAAGACACCACCTATGTCCTTTATAACACTACCTGATAAAAAGTCTAGTATCTTTTTCATCTTGCATTAAATAATCTGTCCTCCATCTTGTCAATGGATTTCTTTATTT
>Ga0209535_1001582_pt1 | contig 15430 bp, 16 predicted proteins | sample LinPmetageLP28_FD_184041 | JGI IMG/M metagenome (GOLD analysis project Ga0209535, IMG submission 184041) | Marine viral communities from the Pacific Ocean - LP-28 (SPAdes) (version 2) | ecosystem: Environmental > Aquatic > Marine > Oceanic | place: Pacific Ocean | collected 2009-08-22 | reverse complement strand
TAAAACATTTAATTTAGATAATAAAGATATTAGAACTTCAACTGTTGGCGAAAATGGTGAGGATATAAAGCTGCTAACACTTACAGCTAAAAGAGTTTTTCCATATGCAACAGAAGTAACTAATACAGAACAATATAAAGGTATCTACAATAAGTTTAAGCAGAGTAGAGGACACAATCACAGAGAACCATTAACTATAATCAAAATGAATAGGCAGCAGCCATTAGCAGTAATTTCATTAGAACATTTTTTTGAATTATTAGAAAAAGAGGATTAGCAGTGAAAAAAAAATTTTTACATGCTGAACTTCACACCAATAAGTCTTAAATTTTGAAAAAATATTTTGAGTCACCTTATCTATGAAACACAGAAGTAAAGGACGAGTAGAAGAAACACTTTTCTCTGTTTTGGGTGGGTAGGGGTTACTAAAAGTTTTGATTTTCAGTTGGTACCATACTAGTATCTTTAATTAGAAAGTTTTAGATATGAAACCTGAATTGGAAGAAAAATTATATAAAGAATTTAAACTTAAATATGAAGATAAAGCGCAATTTAGCATTGAATCTGAAATTCTAACTCCTGAACCAGACGAAAGACCAAACATGCCTCCCATCGAATTTGTTCATAAAGATTTTGATGCTATGTGGTGGAATTTAGAAGAGCAGTATAAATTAAGCAAAGAGCAGATTATTCATCTAATTATACAGGAAAAGATTGCTATAGATCATTTTATTGACGAAAAATTATATTGTGGTCACGTCAAATTTCTTAATAAAAAAGATATTGAATAATGAAATGTGACTTACATCTTAATGTAAAAATATTACCTTGATAATAAATTAAAGCCATCATCTCCTTCAAGCCATCAGAGAGTAAAACAATATAAGAGCTGCCGCAGTTCACACTTACAAAAAGATTGCAGTAAATAATTGATGATGGAGTTGATGGACTTGATGGGTGGGGAGATAACAGAAACCGGTCCATCCTTGACCTCCTATTGCAAAGGTAACAGTTGTACCTTAAAAGAATCTATGACAAGAAATTTCATTCAAACAGTTGATGATGAATATAAGTTCACTCGGCCAGAATTCGCTATGTTCTTAGGTATTAGTTCAAATGCCTTGCGTATGCGTATGCGAAGAGGTGGCTTTAGCGATATGTATGTAGTTAAGAATGGAAAATATCTCTTTAAACGACCCGGTCCAATGCAGGATCAAAGACCACTTGTGGACCATGTTACTACACCAGCAGGAACTGCGAAACGTATTAGAAATAGAGGTGCACATAAGGAAGGCACTGCAAAATATACATCAGAGGCATTTAGAAGACACAATGAAATGAAGATATTAAATTCCATTAATGGTAAATTTAAAAGTGATGAACATAGAAGAAGATTTGAAGAATTAAACGATGCTGCACTCAAGAAGATTGATGAAGAAATTAAAGCAGAGAAGATAAATCAATCAAGGTCCATGGTGCATGAAGCAGGGACCAAGAACAATCGTTATAGATCTACTACAGCAATATTTCATGTTGGTAGTAATAGAGGTTATGGGTCACCAGGTTATTTAGGAAACACATTTAGAGATAATAGAAGTTTTGAAGCTACAAATCGTGGTCGTAAAATAAATAAAAAAGGACCATATGAAATTTAAATCTTTTTAATGGGTTGCTCGATTTAGAGCATCTCAATTTGCTACGTTAGCGTAGATGATGACACTAAGTATATGCAGCTTTCACAATTTATATTATATTCAGGTATTTCTTTTCTATCTAAAGTCTTCTTCATTTCTTTAATTTTACTTGGAATCCATGATGGATCAGATTTATATGGAACTAAAACAGTTTTAAAATCAATTCTATTTTCAAAAAAATCATTAGTTTTTTCACCATTACAAACCATAAAATAAGTTGTGTCTGATACTTTAAAATCCATGTTTCTTAAAATATGAACGTAGATATCCATTTGTCTTTTGTAACCTTGATGATATTGACCTTCTAAATAAGCTTCTGTTTCAACAGGTATTTTGTTTGATTGAGCTTTATAATCAACTACTACCAGTTCCTCTTTATCTAAATCATACCAAACATCATCAATACCACCCTTGATTATCAAATTAGTTTCTTTGTCTAGATATGAAATACCACTAGATAATGACTGTCTCCATTTATCAATATCAGGGTGATCATAAGGGATAAAATTAAGATCATATTCTTTCATTATAGGATGAGGTGTTTTTTCTTTTCTATGTTTATCAAATTCTTTTTTTAATAAATCATCTACTGCAGAATTAAGTGCCCACCCCGGCATACTAGGCTCTTTTAACCCCTTAACTCTATCGAGGTAGAAGCATCTGGGGCAATCAATAAAATTACTAAATTTAGAACGACTAATTGTAAAAGGATTTTCACTATCTTTTTGATAAAAAGAATTTTTTCTAGTTCTAAAGCCCTTTGCAATAATATCTTTCATAATCTGTATTTAACTAGATTTATTATTATCCCTAATTTCTCCATATATGAAGGTTGAATTTCAAGATATTTAACAATATAAATTATCAGATATGGTTGATGTTCCTGCAGTATTTGAAATTAAAAAAGTAACAGAAAATATAGTTAGATCTAAAGCAGAACCTACAGGTGAGAGCTTTATAATTGACTACAGAGACTGGAAAAAAACTCAGCGTAAAAGCGAAGTATTTAAAATTCCATTAGAATTCTGTTTTTTTAGAACAGATAACGGAAGAATAATGACTGAAGTTTTGTCTTACCAAACAAATACAGGGTCTCTTGATGATCATAACGATGAGAATGTTCAAAAAATTATTTCTGATTTTTTGGGAAAAAAAGATCAAGATAAAAATAATGAGCTAAAACTTAATCTTAAAAAAGATGGTCAAATAGAGCCTGCAATAATTACTGCTGATGGTTTATTGATTAATGGTAATCGAAGGAAATGGGCACTTGAGTCTTTATATAAATCAAATCCAGGAGATGAATTTAAATATTTAAAAGTAGTGATACTACCTGGAACAGATAAACCAGCCACTAGACCTACGATAAGAGATATTGCTTTACTTGAAAATAGACTTCAGTTCCAAAAGATGGGTAAATCTGAATACACTGCTATGGATAAAGCATTAAAATTATTACAAAATGAAAAATCAGGAATTCCATTAGAAGAAATGTTGCAAGACGATCCAATATTTAGCGGTAAAAATGAAAAAGATTTTAAAAAAGCTGTTCAAAGCTACAGGACAGAATTTTTAGAACCTATTACATTAATGAATGAATATTTATCAATGAATAAAATTAAAGGAGATTATAATAGATTAGAGCGTAAATATTCTGCATTTCAAGATTTAAACACTAGAATTGTTAGTCAATTAAGTAGTCCTAAAATTTTAGCAACTTATAATATTGAAGAAAATGACATAGGTCTAATCAAAGCGAGTTCATATAATATTATTAAAATGAGAGATCATTCTGAGCTAGAACAAAGAACTCACATGCTGATGAGAGATGTTTTTAAATGGATAACCGCTGATAAAAAAGAATTTTTAAAAATAGGAAAAATTGAAGATCCATCAGATGATATTGCAGATCCTGATGAAAGATTTGAAAAATGGAATGATAAAAATAACGATAAAATTTTAAATTCTTTAAAAAAACTCAGAGGAATATATGAGAGAAAGAAAGATCAACAGGATCCATTAGTAAAATTAGAACTAGCTTTAAAGCACTTAACTAGTCCTGATTTAGATTTTGAGCAGTGCAAAAAAATGAAACCAGAAGATATTAAAGAAGCTTTACTTATTGCAAATAAAATTCAAGCTGAGGCTGATCATTTGACGTCTATGTTTTATTACATTGAAACAGATGATGACTTTAAGTTAGAGGAACTAATTAAAAACTATAAAAATAGGTAAAGTGAAAGCCAACATTTCACTTAATGATGGTGTATTTAAGCTTTTATTTGATGAAACACCTTCAACTGCAACAATATTTCAAATCAAACATTTTAGTTTTAGAGAAATAGATGAAGACAATAATCTGGAATTCTCTGCCCTAAGATCAAATATTAATATACAAAATGTAATAAAATACCTTAGTGACGAAAAAATTATTCTTAACAAATGTGAAAATACTAAGCATATTTTAGATGAATTAATCCAACAAAAACAAAAACAACAAAACAGAATAAAACATTTAGAAAATCTAAAAGAGAATACTTCAGAAAAAACACTAGAAGAATTTGAAAAATCACTGGTTTTTATTAAGAGGAAACTAGAAAAGCACCAAGTTTATAGCTGCTATCATTTATTTAATTCACAAAGTGCTGCCAATTTTTCAGTTCCTGGCAGTGGAAAAACTTCAGTAGTCTTAACTTATTACGAAAAGTTGAGACTTGAAAATAAGGTAAATGCAATATTTCTAATAGGTCCAAAAAATTGTTATTACTCCTGGAAAACTGAATTCATTGAAACACTAGGTAGAGATCCAAATCTAAATATTCTTGATAAGAAATTTAGTGATAGAGTTGATATTTACAAAAGACCTGTAAAGAGTGAAGTATATGCTTGTCATTTTTCAACTAACGTTAATGATTTAGATTTTATTAAGATATTTGCATCAAATAATAAATTTTTAATAGTAATTGATGAAGCGCACAACATTAAGAAGGTTGGTGGAAAATGGTCTGCAGCTGCTTTAGAGCTAGGAAAAATGAGTAACTATAAAGTTGTTTTGACAGGTACACCAATGCCAAACCAACATAAAGATTTTTATAATTATTTAGATTTTCTGTATGGTGATAATGAAGTCATGACAGCTCACGATAAAGCTAGAGTAGATGTTTTTGTTGAAAAAAATAATCTAAACGAAGCTTCATTAATATTAAGAGAAAAATTAAACCCATTCTATGTCAGAATAAAAAAGAATGAATTAAATCTTTCTAAACAAATATTCAATCCACCTACCATTGTTCAAATGAACCCTATAGAGAAAAATATTCATGAGGCAATAATTACTAAAATAAAAAATTATCCAATTCAAAAATATCATGAAAATATTGAGTTAATCAAAAAAATTAGAAGAGCCAGAATTCTTAGATTAAGACAGAACTGCTCATATGTTAAAAATTTATTGACTGCAATTCCAACTGATATGAGAGATGTCAAAGAAGATCTGACAGAAGGTATTGCAAGTTTAATTGCTAATTATGATGAAAGAGAAACACCTGCAAAAATAGAAAGTTTAAAATCATTAGTTCTACCACTTATTAAAAATAACAAAAAAGTTTTAATATGGTCATCTCATTTAAAGACGATGGATTTAATAAAAAAACATTTACTACTTGAACAATTAAACGTTGAATTAATTAATGGAAAGACAGACTTAAAAAAACGTAATGATATTAAAATAGAATTTAACAATAAAAACTCAGATCTCGATGCCATTGTCGCTAATCCACAGGCTTGTTCCGAGTCAATTTCATTACACAAGGCATGTAATAATGCAATTTATTACGATCAAAATTATAATACAGCAGAGTTTATCCAATCAATGGACAGGATTCATAGAGTAGGGGGATCAATTACAGAACCAGTCTATTATGACTTTCTGCATTATGAAGATAGTGTTGATGAGCAAGTTTATAGAAGAGTTTTTGAAAAAGCAGATAGGCAGATGCAAGTGATTGAAGAAGAAAACGTCATGTTTGACCTTAACTATGTTGAAGATGATATAGATGATTTATACGGATCATTAAATATATGAATTTTGAAGTATTTGAAAATCTTGATTTTCCGAACATTAAAAAACTATACAATTTGTGTTTAGACAATGAAAAAAATTTGTCATTAGTTAAAAATCTATACTCTAGAGAAAATAGAGACCTACAAGAAACATTAAATTTTTTAATTGATTTAGATGTTTTGAAAATCTCTGGTAATTCCATATTGGTTAAAAAAAATGATAACTTCAAAAATTTTTTAATAGACCACATAATCTTAAAGCCCAAGTATTCTCTTCCATTAAAAAACTATTTACAAAATTATATATCTCAAGAAAACAAGGTAATTAATTTTAAACCAAATTCTGGTTACAATATATTATCTAGTAGTCTAAGAAATTTCTTAATTTCAGCTAATATTGTTGAGCATAATATTGAAAGTGATGATTATAAACTGCTAGATACATCACAATTAGACAAAATCAGGAAATCTGAATATTCACCAGAACAATTAGACTTAGAAATTAAAAACCAAAAAGAATTAGGACTTGCTGCAGAGAAATTAGTTTTTGAAAAAGAGAAGATAAATTTATTAAAAATAGACAAAAACTTAAAGCCTGATCATGTTTCACTTAGAGATGTGAGTGCAGGATATGACATAAAAAGTTTTATGATGTCAAAAGGTGAATTGAAAGAAATATATATAGAAGTCAAAGCTGTTTCTAGTTCCAATTATAAATTTCACCTAAGTCCGGGAGAATATCAAAAAGCAATTCAAAATTTAGAAAACTATTTTATATATTTGTTACCTGTTGATAACAGTATCGACGAAAAATTTAATTACGAAAAAATTCTAAAGATAAATAATCTACAATCAAATATTTTCGATAACAAAAGTTACTGGTCACACGAAAGTGATGGCTTTGTAGTATTTAAAAAGAACTAAATATTTAAGAATGCCTATTAAAGTAACAGTAGATAGAAAAATTTATAAATCACTAGAAGAAGCTAGGCAAAAATTAAATCCAAAAGTTTCAAAGAGATCTGTAAACTGGAGATATAGAAATGGTTGGCCAATCAAAGCAGCTTTAGAACTAGTTAACTATCAAAAAAAAGATAGAGAACAAATCAAATTTAGAGGGAAAACTTATGAAAGTTTAAGTGCTTTAGCAAGGGCCTATGGCCAATCTGTAGATCTTTTCATTAGAAGAATTAAAAGCACTGAATACAAACATAAGTTTACAATATCTGAGGCATTAAATTTAAAAAAAGTTAAGGGAAAAGGTTTTATTAAACCTATGATGGTAGAGGGCAAAAAATTTAATTCAATGTCAGCAGCTGCAAAATACTATGGTTATTCACCGACTACAGTCAATCAAAAATTATTAGATGGTTGGTCCACAGAACAAGCTTTAGGTTTAAAAAAAAGAAAAGATCATCACCCTGGAAAAATAGGGATAATCTATCTCATAAAGAATAAAGTTAATGGTAAGCATTATATAGGTGCATCGCTAGGCTCATTATCAAAAAGGTGGAAAGATCATGTTGACGCAAAAACATTAAGAAAAGGATCTTTGCAAGAAGCAATTCATAAATTTGGAAAAAGAAATTTTTCAAAAAAGATAATCAAAAGATGTAAATATTTATCTGAACTTTCAAAATTTGAAAGGTTTTACATCAAAAAGTATAATTCAATAAAACCAAATGGATATAATTTATCTAGTGGTGGATTTGGTATGGGTAATTTAGGAAAGAAAATTACAATACAGAATAAAAAATTTAAATCTATGAGTGATGCGGCTAAATATTACAATATTAAACCAGACTTATTTGTAGGAAGGTTACATGAAGGATGGAGTATTAATGAAGCTGTAGGATTAAAAAAACGTAGAAAGATTCCCATAAATCATATCGAGGTAAAAATTGATGGAAAAAAATTTGACAATGTTAGAGCAGCTGCAAAATTTTATGGAATACACGACCACACTGCTAGGACCAGGATAGGTAAAGGATGGACAATTGAAAGGGCTTTGAAGACAAAAAAAATAGATTTAGCAAAACAAATAAAATTTAATGGAAAAACTTTTAAATCGATTAGAAAATTAGCAAAATTTTACAACGTGCCACCAGGAACTTTAGCTAGTAAATTATCTAGAGGTATTTCTGTTAAAAAAGCTTTAGGTAAATAAAAAAGACCATATGAAATTTAAAAATAAAAATATATAATTGCATTGGATGTTTGATTGCATCTTTTTCATGGGGTGCTCGATTTAGAGCACCTTCAATAACGTCATTCTCGATTAAAACACTGTATCAAACTCAAAAATTACAGCTCTAAAATCCAGTAAATACCATCATATGCTGCAAGTAAAAACCTAGTAAAAAGCCCTGTTGCATGATGCCTGCTGCTTGAGTAAATGCTTAAGTTTAATTCTATTTATTTTGGTTGTTCTCGTACAATTCTCGACTGGATTTACAATTATTCTTATATTGTTCTTCAAACTATCAGAGTTTATTGATATATTGTTACTGACGCAGGGAGTTGCTAACGCAATTAAATCACAATTCTTTTAATTCCTTTACAGCTCCATCAGTTCCTTTAGTTGCCTATTAGTTGTCTATGTATCGACTAATTTTAAAAAGAGCTGCATACGTCAACAGAAAGATATGAAAAATAACTCGATTAAAACTCGACTGCTATATCTCGATTATAGATCTCGATTTTTAGTTGTAACTAGAAAGGGTGTTGCATGAAAAAAAATATATCACTTAAAGATTCAGTAATAGAAAAGCTGGAAACTAACTTCATTGATGACCAGGGCAAAGCTAACGAACAAATAAAATATTACTTTGGTGATTGTAAAGGTAGAAGCTGTCAAGGCCTGGGCCTGTACCACAAGCGAAAGACTAAACGTAAGGTGATGATCCTTGATTACTGGTTGAATGATGGTGTTGAAAGAACCCTTGCTAATGGAAAGAAGGTATATGGTAAAAGTAAGCGATATGTCTTAGGCGATTACAATAGAGAAAAATTTAATGTTAAAGCTATAGAGAAGAAAATTTCAGATCTTCGTAAAGAATATGGAAGTGAGAATGATTTAACCTGGGCAGTAGATATTGTTGAAGGTGAAAAACTTAAAAAAAGAAAAAAATATGATACACAACTTGGTGAAATACAGCGTGCTACATTTAATGATGCTATCAAAAGTTTCTTTGAAGCTAACTGTCCACAAATAGACAAACCTTCTGAAACATTGCATAAGAATACTACAAGAGAAAATGCTAGATATTTAATTGGTTATAATGATCGATTGAAAGCGATTAAATTTATTACAAATGAAAACAACCAAGGTGAAATAGAATTTAGAGATAGTTATAAAATTAATGGTGAAACATTTGAGGGTATAAAAACATGGACGCAGTTTTGGTCAAAGTTTCCATCTAAAGAATTTGATAATATTGGTCCTGGTAAATCTGTATTCGACACACCTTTTGGTCACAAGGTATTAGCAGATGTTTCTGAGCATGATGTAAGACACTATTTAAACACACTAACTGCATCACCTGGAACTAAAAAACAAATTAAAGAAAGTTTTAGTTACGTTTGGAACCATGCAAAAGAAAAGTCAATGTTAGGAAAAAACTCACCAACTAACCCAGTATTAAATATTAAAATAGAAAAACCTACATCAAGTGCTGCATCTAAGTACAACACAAAAGAATTTACAGATGAAGAGTTGTCTTTGATTCTTGAGGCCTGTGAACTGTTTAAGCATCAATATCCATTTCAAACATATTTAATTAAACTTATGATTTATACTGGTAGAAGAAGAGAAACATTACTGTTGCTTAAATACAGTTACATCACATGGGGAACAGAAGAGTTAATTAATGAAGGTAAAATAATTAAAGTATATGGAAAAGTTGAAATACCTGCACATGTAAACAAAACTAAGGTGCCAGATACTTTTTGGATTACTTCAAATATTCGTGATGTATTGGTAGACCTACAAAAACAAAGACAGTTTTTTTCCTGGTCCATGTTCATTGATTGGTGTTTTCCTAGTCCTAGAGTTAAGGATAAAAGGTTCCTGCGTAAAGGTAATGAGAATAATACAGATGCAGCAAGATTAAAAGACTGCAGGGAATTGTGGGAACATATAAAAAAGCATTGTGGTCTTAAAGATGTTGCAATGCGTATGTTTAGAAACACTCATGAAAATAAAGTTAATGAACAAAAGAAAGCTAGATCAACCTGGGATGTAATAACTGTAACTGGAAGATCAGATACTAGATCTGCTGAAAGTAGTTATTTAAATAAAAAGCTAACACCTAAAGCAGCTGATTTAATGGATGATATGGATAATGAATGGAACAGAATTAAAAAGATTAGGCTAATTAAATAAAACGTGTTACATACTTCACACCTGGTAGCGACAGGATTTCCTTACACTACCAGAAAAATTGTCATGACCTTGGAGAGGTGGGTGAGAGGCTTAAACCAGTCGTTTGCTAAATGACCGAAGGAGGAAACTTCTTCCGAGGGTTCGAATCCCTCCTTCTCCGCCATGACAAATAAAAACATGAAAAAGAAATTACCTAAAATCAATATTAGTGATTATGGATCTTTTGAAAAAGGTTCTCCACCAAGAAAAAATAAAGTTTCATTGGTGCCTACGGGAAAAGATGGGAAAGAAATTGAATGGTATGGAAGAAGTTGGGCCGGTGTTATTGATTATGCAAAAGCATTAGGTTTAAAATACACAGATGTTGGTAGTTTATTAGAAAATACTTATGGTGATAGAACTACATTTAATCAAATATTATTAGCTCAAGAAGTTCATAAATCCTTAGCCATGGTTGACTATTACAGAAAGCCTAGAATTAAAATAGCACCAACTGGGACTGAAACTGACATGCATTATGCAATAAGAATGCAGCAAACTAAAATATTTAAACTTTATGCTGCAGCCGGCGGTAAACAAAAAGATAAATTTAAAGGTGTTACAGCACTTTATAAAAAAGTTTTAAAAACTAGAAAAAGTTTTGTTGAAGCATACATGTATGAAAACAAACAAACAGAAGCACAGCGGAAAAAATCTGCTGCTGCTGTATCAAAAGTATTAGTAACAAAAAAAGTTTTTAAGAAGATCTTCAAATAGAATTCTATTTCCTTATAGCCGGAAGGAAAATGGTAAAACACCTCAAAGTATCATACTTATCTCTAATCAGCTAAGTTAGCCGCCTATGTAAGAGCTAACAGTTAAATCAATGTCGACTTCCATGGTCCTTATAGCTGGTGAACAAAAACAAAAATATGAACTTTGAATTTGAAAATCGTTGGTACTCTAAACATGAAATACTGAAAAAGTTTGGTATTGCAGATAAGACTTGGAAGAACTGGCTATATGATGACAAGGGCAAGAAGAAAAAGGATCTTGCATCTATGGGCATTTATAAGCTGCCAGGAACTAAGTATTGGGTAATTAACCCTGATGAATTTCAAGAATGGTTCAACCACTGGATTGGAGCCAACTAATATGATTAAGAGTAAAACTGGAAATGTTGATAAATCCATCTATTCAACACCTTCACTAAAAGAACAAATAATGATGGCTACTGATCTTGAAAAAGAACGTTTTGATTTTTTATCAGATATAGCCGGAAGTATTAAAGCACTAAAAGAAGAACTTGGGAAACCTGGTGAAACAGATGAAGAATTTATCAATCGTCTAACACCAGATGAACTTAAAAGAATTTCATTAAAAGATGGATCTAATGTTGTTGAGCTAAGTAAATATTCTAAAACGAAGGATAGCCCAAAAGTTAAGAAATTAAATCTAGCAGCGCACTTTGAATTAGGAAAAACTGTAGCATCATTAAGTGATGCAGATAAAGATATTGTTAAAAATCTTTTAAAAATGAGCTTTGATGTGGGGAAGGATTAAGCAATGAAACCTAACCCATTAGATGCTGCTATGAATAAGTTAGATGAGTATGTTGAAGTATACGACAGCCCTATAGTCCATGATCCAATATCAAATAGTTTTAAAACAGAAAACCAATTTAAAAATGAAGTAGAGCAGCAACAAAAGCAAGTTGTTGATACTTTAAATAATTTTGAAGATTTGCCTAATAAACTATCTTTACCTGCAAATAAATCTAACACACAGCCACAGAGATTAGCAAAACAGAACAAACCTAATACTAATGCTGCACCTAAAAAAGCTAAATTACCATTTATGTCTGCAACTAGAAAATATGAAATATATAAACAATCATCTAGCCCAGAAGAATTAAAACTATTTCCTGATGAAATAAAAAAAGCTAAAGCTAGAAAAGTATTACAACAGCTTAAACAGATAGAGCAAACCCCAATTAAATTAAATATCAACACACCTGATCCAGGAAGCCTGGCCCCTGATTCAAGTCTAGATTTCCAAAAACAAAGATTGGACCAAATGATTAAGGAGTCAGAGCAAGAAAAGGCTAGAGAAAAATTAATAAATAGTACTCGAGGATTAGCGAGTTTTGCACCAGGGGTTTTTGACAATGACTAAGATGAAAAAAATCGAAATTGATACTGCTATTAAATATTATCGTGAGATAGGAAAGTTAGCTTTTAAATCTAACATCAATCAAAATTCAGTTATCAAAAATTCAGGAAATAATGAGAGCAAATTATTGAAGATGATGGCAGAAGATAGATTCAAAATATCAAGATTAGAAAATGTAATTGATATTAAACAGCGTGAGATAGACGAGCTCAATAGAAAAGAAATGGATCTGTATTGGGAAATGGGAAAACTTCAAAAAGATAATGGAGCCTTGCAAGAATACAAAGACAATAATGAAAAAGAAGTTGGCTACTGGGAGAAAAAAATAATGAGCCATATCAAAAAAGGTAAGGACAACTAATGAAGAAGTTTAAATCAATTACAGTTCCAACAGCTACATATGATGCATTAAACCATCTAAAGTCAAAAATTACTAAAACACCTTTGTCAATCTCAAAGGTAGTGACTATCGTTACTCAAGACTATCCAACAATACATGAAAAAGCACAATCAAATGAAATTAATCCATATCCTAAAAAGAGCTGTACCAGATAAGCTAAGAGGCAGCTATGCCTACTAATAGATCTGATTATCACCGAGAATACATGCGTAAGTGGAGGGCTAGACCTGGCTACAAACACTGGCGAATTGTTAAAAAAGAAAAAGAAGCAGCAGGAAAAAAATTAAAAAAAAGACGTAAGAAATTAAAAAAGACTAGCAAGAAGAAGGTCCGAAATTAAAATGTCGATTGATTATTCTAAATATAAAAAAGCTGTAAAAGAAAAAAAATTACCTAAATTTGTATCCACAACTATTGGTGATAAACCACCAGAAGTTGAGAAGCTATCTCAGTATACAGACACATATGAAAGAAATTATTTTACATACACTAGTTACCATGGTGCAGTTGCATTTTATGCAATTCGTAAAGAAGCACATGAAACAAAAGATGGTAAAAAATTATTCTATGTTTATTCAAAAGATGAAAAGGGTGAGTGGCATAGGAAAGCCTGGCCAGAAAATAGATGTTTATATAATGAATTTGATCTTAAACTAAAACCAGATGCAAAAGTTGTAATACATGAAGGTGAAAAAGCTGCAGCATATGGAAAGTTAAATTATCCTAATTATGTTCATCTAACATGGCAGGGTGGATCTAAAGCAGTAGATAAAACAAACTTCCAACACTTAAAAGATAGAGAAGTTATCTTGTTCCCAGATAATGATGAACCTGGTCAGTTAGCAATGGTACAGGTTGCTAAAATCCTGCTTGATGAAGATCTAACTAATAATATTAAAATGGTAGACGTTAAGGATTTTCCTAAAGGATTTGATGTGGCTGATGCACCTATGCACCAGGAACTTGCTATACCAGTATACTTAAATAAAGCAGATGAATTTGACCCAGATAAATATGCAAAAGAGTTAAAAGCGATACAGAAATTAGAAGACAGAAAATCTATTGAAACAGCAGTTGAGAAATTCTTAAAAGCATACATCTACATAAGATCAGTTATGTCATTTTATGAGCTTGATAGTAAAGAGCTGCTAAAGAAAGAACAATTAAATGACTGGAACCTTGCAGCGATGAAGGGTGAAAGTTTAAGCCATAAACTATTAGAACATAAAGATTTTGAAAATAATAAAGTTCATAGTGTGTTTACACACGCAGGAATGACACCAGGTATCGTAAAGGTCCAGCAGGGCGAATATGAAGCTATAAACAAAGGCATCTACTACAACACTTATTATCCATCAAATATAGTTGCAGCACCCGGTGATGTTTCCGAAATCTTAAATTATTATAAATGGCTGCTAGGTGATAACTGGTACTGGATCGAACAATACATATCATTTATGATTCAAAAGCCCGGTGAAAAGATACAATGGGCACCAGTAATTACTAGTGTTGAAGGTGGTGGAAAAGGTCTATTAGCATCACTGATATCAGCTTTATTAGGACACCATAACTGCAATACACAGCTTGAGTATTCACAGATGGTTAATCAGTTTTCAAATATATTAATGGGTTTACAATTTGGAATTATAAATGAATTAGATCTAAGCAGTAAGAAGAACATTAAACAATTAACAAATGCACTAAAGAAATTTATTACTGATAGAGTTTTAACAATAGAATTAAAAGGTAGACCACAGATAAAAATTCCTTTTTTCTGTAACTTCATGATTTTCTCAAACGAAGAAGATTGTCTATTCCTTACCAAGTTTGCAAGAAGATATTTAATCTGTTCAATCAAACACACACAAGATGAAATAAATGAAAAATTAGATGCTGGTGTTAAAGACAAGATTCTTGATGCATTGGAGTTTGGCAGCAAAGAAATAGGGCAGTTGTTGCATCACTTTCAAAATGTAAAGATTGAAGATCCTAAAGCATTCATGCGGAATGCACCTAAGACAGATGACTTTTATGAAGTAGTTGAGAAGAATAGACCCATGATCCACAGAATTTTAGATGAAAGGTTAGAGAATAATCAACAGCCATTCTTTAATGATAGCGAAACATATGGATGGGTTGATGCCCACTATGATTACAAAACAAATAAAGATAATGGCAAACAGATTAAAAACGAAAAAGCCCACATGTTTTCTACCAGACAACAATTTAGCGGCTTAGTAGTAGCAGCAGATCTACATGAATATATTATGTTAAATCCAATACTTAAAAATGAGTATTGCACCAGAGATTTAATTATAGATTGGTGTAAGGAGAAGTGCATTACATGGCCAAATGGTAACACTACAAAACAGATCGTGCTACCTCATGGTTCTTATTCAAGAGCATATCTTATTAAAGATTATAAAAGGGACGGACAAAAACTATCTAATGAAACAGAAGGTTATTTAGGTATGCATTATTATTTTAGTACCTTCGACAAAGAATATGGAACCTTGAGATCGAAACTTGATTATCATGAAAATGTAGAGCTTAAAAAACATAAAACAAATTATGTAGAACCTAGACCGAAAGATATTTTATAATGAAACAGAGCAGCAGACAAAATAAAGCTAGATACTTGCAGAACTTGGTAAAAGATAAAATCTGTAAAACATTTAATTTAGATAATAAAGATATTAGAACTTCAACTGTTGGCGAAAATGGTGAGGATATAAAGCT
>Ga0209535_1001581_pt1 | contig 15435 bp, 12 predicted proteins | sample LinPmetageLP28_FD_184041 | JGI IMG/M metagenome (GOLD analysis project Ga0209535, IMG submission 184041) | Marine viral communities from the Pacific Ocean - LP-28 (SPAdes) (version 2) | ecosystem: Environmental > Aquatic > Marine > Oceanic | place: Pacific Ocean | collected 2009-08-22 | reverse complement strand
TCACTTAAACAAATTAGTAAATCCGTAGAAGATAAACACGGTTGCGCTAATTGTTTTGATGCCGGAGGCATTTGTGATGGTTGCGTTAAAAAAGTACGAAAAACAATGGAGGAATTAAATTGAAATTTAACTTAAAGAAATGGATGAAACTAACTAAGTCACCAACATATTTTGATGATGACCCCGATGGAGAATATCCTCAACCGGAATTGATAATTCGTAAAGATGGTTGGGAAGTTTACATGGAAGGAGATAGAGTCTTTTGGAAGCACCCATTACACATGGGCGATTTCTACTATCAAGCAAAGTCTTTCTCTAATGAAGGGAGCGAGTTTCCCGAAGAATGGGATGAATGGCTAATGTTCCTTTTCGTAGAAACAATGCGAGGCTACAGAAAAGACCAACCCAAAATCCTCACTTCGCTTAAATACCGGACACTTTTACAATGGACTGATTGAGATGTTGGTTATTGATAGCAGAGAAAGAGCCGGTTCAAAATTGGTTGAATTGGTTGAGTATCACGCCAAGTACTTGTCAATTGAAATGGAGAAGAAATGGATAGAAGTCGGAGATTATGTCTTTGATGATATGTGTTTTGAAGCAAAATCTACTGTAGATTTCTTAGGTTCTTTGATGAATAAAAGAATGTGGAATCAAATAGATAACATGGATAGGCACTACAAGCATAACTTTGTCATAATTTATGGTTCCTTAAACGAAGCCGTAGAATCAGTGATTAGTAATTCTAAGAGTAAGATGCCCCACGGCACAAGAGCAGTAATGCTCAAGAATAAATTCTTAGGAGGCATTTCTAGAATTGCTTTAGACACTGATACGAAACCTCTTTGGGTGGAAAGCGAGAAGGAAGCGGCTCTTTTGATTACCGCTTTCTGTAAAGTTAAGCCACTAAACAGAGAAGCCATACGCCCCGAAGTAATCAAAAGAGTTACAACAGAAGATTTGCGTATTGATGTACTCTCTACAATTAAGGGAGTATCAGTCAAGAAAGCCAAAATGCTCTTAAAGCAATTTGGTTCCATACAAGAAATAGGACTCCACACCGTACAAGACCTCACTAAACTTGACGGCATAGGAGAAAAAACTGCATCTAGAATATTAGATGTATTATTTAGTGAAAAGAAGGTGAAAATATGAATGAAGATGAAATATACGAAGAAGAAGAAACCGAAGTTATCGGAGAAAAACTACCAACATTGGTTAGTGAATGGATGAAAGAAGCGTTGAAGTATTCTAAATACAACGATGTTCCCGCCGCATTAACTTGTTTGGTTTTGTTAGGACAAGCAGTAAAGGATTTTGTGCATATCCCTAGAGGAAAGGGTAGCGACGATTCCCGACTACACTTTGTTTGGATTCAAAACTCCGGTACAGGTAAGACGGCAATTATGGATTTCGTATTGCCTGTATCCAATATACTTTGGGCTAAGATTAACAACTCACAGAAACTACTACCTAGAGAAGAAATCGCTAGAATACAAAGAGAAAGCAATCAAGGTTTAGGAGATGATGAAGTACCAATCAGCATCCCCCTACAACAATACGATAATTTTGACATTGTAGAATACACTGATGCCGCCTTGATTGGATACCAAGAGCAGTACATTGACGATGACGGTAATAACAGATGGAACCACATCAAAGGAGAATTAGACGGACATGGGCTAGCCCGTTGGGACGAATTTTCCAACTCCGGTATCTTCAAGCAAACACAACACAAAGAAGGAATTGTCACTTACTTGAACACTCTATGTAACAGTCTTTGTGGTTCTTCTTGGGTCATTACTAAGAAGTTAAAGGAAGGGCCAAAAGTGGAATGTCGTTCTCAGCGTTCTATTCTAGCAACCACCTTCCCTCCATCAAATCTTGATAAAGCGATTGTTGAAACAGGTTTATTTCAAAGGGCTTTGGTATTAGTAAAGCATGTACCGGAAGACATACAAAGAAGCATTCGTGAAACAATTGTAGCCAATTTTGGTGTTATTGAAGAGAGTAATATGCCCGTAGAAAGATTCGCTAATGCTCTGTTTAAGGTCTACGAATTGACTAAGAAACAATACGAAGGTACTGTAAATCATCCTAATAACAAAACAGGAAAGCCCGATGCTAATTTGACAATACGATTTGCGCCGGAGTTTAATGATACTCTACTCATGAGATTAACAGATATGGATTCTTGGAGTGATTCTGTAGTGGGCGATATTCGGGATATTGTGAAGAATTTCCAAACTAGATGGCTAGGTTTGCTAGGTAAAATTGCAATTCTTTGTTGTGTAGCAGAGGCTAATTCAATCCGTGATGATGAAAAGCGGTTCATCGTCAATGGAAGAAATGTTAATCAAGCGGCGTTTATTGTGCGAAACTGCTATAAATCATTGATAGAGTGGTTAGAAATGAGTCTTAAGTCGGCCAACAAGGACGAGTTGAAACACAGGGCCAATGGAGCGTTTCTAAAACAATATCAAGAAATGGAGAAAGACGAAGAAGGATTCATTTCTAAGTCGGACTTACTTCTAAGAATAATGCAAAGAACAGGTAAAAAGAAAAGCCAAGTGTATAACGACTTTGACAAAATAAAAAATAACTTCTCAATGAAGAAAAAAGGAAGACAGACTTTCATAAAATTAAAGGGTGAATAAGATGAATTGGGAAAATACATTTATTGTTTTTGATGTAACAAAAGGGCCGAAAGTAATTATTGAATCTTTGAATACCTATGGTGAAGAAGGATGGGAATGTTGTTCCATGCTAACTGTAGCCAACACTAACATTGTTGCTTTCTTAAAGCGAAGAACAGATGAGCCGGTTGAAGCAGTTGATGAAACTCAACAGAAGATTAAACAGGCGTGGTCGGGCAATTCCAAGAAGTGATAATATGTCAGTTCTAGCACTAGACATAGAGACAAAAAATATGTCTCATGAAATTGGTGGATTTGGTAATACCCATATGTTTCAAGTCTCTACCGTTGCTACTTGGGATGGTTCAGTAGGCACTGTATATGTTGATGAAGCAGTAGACACCTTCGCTAAATCGGGACATATTGTAAAGTCCTTAAGAGATTTAAAGTATGATTTAGACGAACACTTACAGAAAGGTGGGGTACTACTAGGACATAACATTGCTTCATTTGACTTAGCAATCCTCAAAGATTCAATGGATATTTATTGTATTAACAAGTACCTAAAGGATAAGAAGTACATAGATACTAGTAGAATCCTAACTAAGAATCACGGAGAAAGATTCCCACTCCAAAATTTAGGAGTAAATACTCTCAATGAAAGTAAGTTAATGGAAAGTGCAGATGCTCCTAGACTTTGGAAACAAGGAGAGTATGATAGAGTAGTAGAATATTGTATGAAAGATACTAAAATCGTATATGATATTTGGAAGTATGGTCAAGAGAATGGTTTTGTTAAAGCCTTCTCAATAGAAAAAGAAGAATTTGTAAATTTGGAGGTTGATTGGTGATGAGTACTTGGGAATGGCTTGGAGCATTATTGTTTGGTTTGACTACTATTTTGTTGTTTTTTGCGGCGTTTGGTGGTTCTAATTTAACTGAACAATCAGTAGAAGACTACATGAGAAGACTGATGAAAGAAAACCAACCCGATAGGAAATGAGTCTAAAACAAACTTGTATTTATTGCGAAGAAAAAACAATCGCAATAAGGATTCAAGGGTTTTACATTGGTTCGGATAAGAAGGTTAAACTTTGGGAATGTCGCAGTTGCGGCGGCATATGGAAATAAATTAGGGTCGTGTGGCTTACCTTTAGGGGTGAGTCATGCGGCCCATTTTTGCATTTTGGGCATTTTTTATGGATTGTGCGATTTTTTTAGCAGGGGCTAAATCCTCTATTTTCACTCCACAGTCAAAACCCCATGCTTCTAAATGTCCTACGAGGACTTCCGTAGATAGATTACCGCCACTGCCTTCAACAAAAGGACAACCCCCTAAGCCACCTATACTACTATCAAATTCTTTTATTCCCGAAAATAGGCCTGCTCTAATTAAAGATATAGCCCTTTCTTCTTCTCCCTTATGGTGTAGATGTAAGGCGGGTATGACCCCTTCTTCTAAAGCCATTTCAGCAAATAAGCCAACTTCGTTTCTAGTTCCTACACCTACAGTATCGGAAAATACTACAGTGTTTCCAAACATCTTAGCATCCCTAATACAAGAACGAATCGTAGTTGGAGAAAAAGAACCACTGTAAGGACTACCAAAAGCCATAGATAAATAGACTCTAACATTTTCTTTTGGTACTCTATCCATGAATGTTTTATACATCAATACTATTTCGTTTCTAGTTTTTCCCATATTATTTAAGTTAAAAGTTTCACAAGGGGAAAAAACAATATTAATTTTCTCTACTCCTATTTTTTTAGCCCTAGTAAAACCTCTATTATTCATAACTAAAACAGAACCTTTTTGGTAAACTTGCTCTGCGTCAGCCATTTGCGGTACAAATTTAGGATGAGCAAAACTTGTTTCTTCTACATGGGAGAAACCTGCACCGTAAAGAGAGTTAATCAAATCTCTTTTGACTTCTGTAGGAACAAATTCTTCTAGCGATTGTAGACCATCTCTAGGAGATACCTCTACAATTCTAATTTTCATTGTTGGCCTCTCCTTAGACCGCCCCAACACATTTCATCTAATTCTTCACCGCTTTCAAAGATTATGAAGGTGTCTTTTGATGGCGGGGTAGCCAACCAAACAGTAACAAATCCCAAAATAAAGGCGGCAAAAAAATAAACGAATAGGCTCACAAGCAAAGGAGGGTGGTGTAGAAAATAAACTTTGCTATCAGTTTAGTGTCATTACCATCCACTTGTTAGCATCAACACAAGTAATGTCATAAACTTTACCTACTGATAAAGAAAGGGGTAGTGAGATTCCTGCAAATGCTTCATCAACGAAAACATCATCCGAACCTGTTCTGTTTATAGTTAAACCCGCCGCTACATCAATAGCAACAATGCGATATGTTCTTCCTATATCTTCTGCTCCTGCATCTGGTAATTGAACATCTAAAGAATTAGGTGGGACACCACCGGAGGGAGCAGAGGCAATAATTAAATCATCAGTATCTAAAACCGAATAAACAGGTAGAGGGGACGGTGGGCCACTAGCCCCTATCACAGTAGTTACATTTCTAATTAATCCCTTTCTAGAAATATCACCATTAACAGTTAATTTAGCATTAGAGGTAACCGTTCCAATAGAGACTGCCTGTTGAGTACTATCAACACGCATAATTTCATTTGTTGCACTAGAGGTACTTGCTTTAAAAATCAAATCCTTATCATCAACTATGTTAGAAATTGTAACATCGGAACTCGGTGCAGTTATTCTTAACGCTGAAGAAAAATCAAATTGGTGTGCAGTACCGTCTTTATCCGAATAAAATAAGAAAGCATTGTTGTTTGAACCTGTTTGTTTTATGCTGACATATCCATCAGCACCACTATTTGAATTTCTAAAGAATCTTATTTCTTGTGTTTGTCCATTCACTGCCTTTGAGTCAATATCAAATTGACAATTTTCGCTAGCAGTTGCGTTTTCGGCAATTAACTGCGCTTGTGAATCTTGTAAAGCAGTAATTTTTACATGGCCCGTTTGCCCCGTTTCTTGTACTGTTATTGTTGGATTAGAAGTCCCCGTTACATGCAACTCGCTATCGGGAGCATCAGTGTTTATACCTAAAGCAGAAGAAGTCATTGTGTGTTTAACAGAAGCAGGGCCGGTTCCGTCAGTAGTAGTACCATCATGAATAAAGAAGTCAATTGCTGAATTACCTGTGGTATCTCCACTGTAAGTCTGTAATGCTCTATGTACCATAGCCGCCAACATTTTAGGATTATTTGTAGTAAAGTGTTCATCGGTAGAAGTAAATTTATATCCGCCGTTGTATTTATTTGTTGTATTCATTCCGAATTTACTTATTTCAACACCTTGAATGTTATTGTCTATTGCGGTAGTACCATTATTACTACCACCGTCTACTCTAACAATAGGAGTTGCCCCTCCTACCACATGTAATTTAGTAGCAGGAGAAGCAGTACCAACGCCCACCTTCCCCGTACCGTTTGGTACTAAGTTAATATCTGCATTACTAGGAGTTGAAACAATATCTATGCTATTAGCATCACCTGTAATATTTCCCGATTCAGTATAACCGCTAGCATTATGTCCAATGCTTAATGAATTTTCATCCTTAGAAGTAGTTAAAAATTGAATATGTCTAGCGTCATAGTTTTCCCCGCTAGTCAATCTAATAACTGCAATAGGTATCTCATCTCTATTTGTTAGATTAGGAACTAAATCAGTAGTAGCCTTATCTCCTAAAATTGCTAAAGCATTTGAAGAATTAACTACTAGTAAAAAGTAAGCATTCCCGCTAGTGGGTTCATCAAATGTAGAAGGTGTGCCTTGATTGAAAGTAGCCGTAGAGACTGCCGACACTAATGCCCCATCTCTAAAAACTCTACCTGCCGCCACAACAAATCTACTGTTAGAAGCAACATCTGTTTGTGTAATGTTGAAATTATTACCATCAATGATTGCATAATTTCCTTGAGTAGCAGAATTCAAAGCATGATAAATTCCACTATGAGGAAAATCTGTTCCATCTCTTAGACCACTAACTGTAGGGTCTGTTCCCATTCTTGAAAATCCGCCGTTGTTATTACTTGCCGCCATGTTATTCCACCTCAATAGTTACGAAAAAGTCTACATCTCCCGAAGAGAAAGGCCCAATGCCTTCAAAGTTTATTCTTGTTAGCATTTCTGTATATTCTGCTATAGTAGTTCCTGCCGAATTGTCATATGTTTTATTGAAAATAGCAATTTCTCTAATGGTTAGACCCGAAATTGAAGAACCCGCTACAGTAAATTTGAAATCAACGACATTCAAATCGGACAAAGAATTAACTGTAGCAATAACATTTGACAAGGGTACATCTAAGTTTGTAGCAACGGGACTTGTAGAATTGCCTCCTAAGCCTATTCTAGCCTTCGTGTAGGTGTCTTTGAGGTGCGTGGCTATAGCCTGTCTTGTTGAATCTGTAATCAATACTCTACCTCCCTTACTGTTGTGGTTGTTATTGTGCTACCCGATGTGCCGAATCCCATTTCTAATCCGAACCCAATTTCTTCCACGAACCCTATACTAAAAGAACTTCCGCCCGAAGAAACTCTTGTCTGTATTACCAAACGGCGTTCATTGATTTTGATACTATCCAAGAAGGAAGCATTTTCATTTGCTTCTGCTAATTCTTTTGGTCTAAGTAGAGTCTTATTCTTTCTAGTACGAATTAACAATTCAGCGAATCTATCTTCTAGCCCTTTAGAGAATCTTCCTAATTGCAATTTAACGAAGCCATTAAACCCATGCTCCATCTCCAAAATTATGTATTGGTTTTTCTCTATGTTTTCTCTAACTAACTCTAAAGAAATAATGTCCCCTGCTCTTAGGTGAGAAATTCCCTTCTGCCCTATTTCTATAGTTATCCTTTGGTTTAATCTTGAATGTAATCTTAGTAATGCGGTTGCTTTTTTATCTGCATCTTGTTGTGTAAAAATAGTAGGCTCGTCTATTTCTAAAGTTTTCTTTCCTCTAGTCTTGATGCTTCTTAAGTTTCTTTTAGTAGAAACATGAGCATCCCCATAAACAATTATTTCATTGAAGAAATCAAACAATACATCGGACTTATTAAAGTCACCAATTTGAAACTTGTTGTTTCTGTCTGTTATGAATATCTTTGGATTGAAGGTAGAATTAGTTTTATTTCTAATTGAGAACGCATCATTTTCGTAAATTAAAGCCTTATCCTTTCTTTCCAATACATAATTTATTGAAGAAAACAAATCAGTGCTTTTGTAATTTGGTGCTAAGAAAAGAGGATAATCATTAGTATCCGAGAAAGAATATTCTATGTCATTAGTTTCTAATAAATCGTTTAGGATACTTTCTGCCTCACTGCAAACATTGACTACGGAACCAATCATGGCTCTCTTTGGGCGTATCTTAACATTCTTTGATGTAGTTACTGAGAAAGTTTCGGACATGGAAACTATACCTTTCATAGTTTTCATTTCACCAAAATCTACATATGCACCGCCACTAGCACCTATGTATTGAAATTCAGCCGAGGTTTTGTAGGTTGTATCCCCATCGGATAAGCATAAAGAATAATTCTTTTCATAGTAATTAGCCGAATCAGCAAATACATTATAAGAAGCGGTATGGGTTCTCGGTACTATTTCATCTCTACTTCCACCTAATGCTTGCATATCGGGGTCTACTAGAACATACATAGATAGTACCGCTTCATTGTGTCCTTCGTTACTGTAAGTATAAGTTGAACCTACTAAATTACCTCTACTACCCGAACCTTTGAGAAGCAAGTAATCCTTTGTGCCTTGATAGGTTTTGTCTTCAAATGGTATTTTGGTATATTCACTAGATAGAGTATTTAGTTTAATTCTGTTGGGGGTAAAGTTGTAAAATGTAGTTTCGTTAGGTTGCATGACTCTATAATATTTTCCTGTTAAATTTTTATCTACTGTTATGACATGGGTTAGAGTTGAATCATTTACATCTATCGCATGACTCAAAACATATGCTAACTCATGGGGCATTGAATTATTTATTCCCTTCGGATTTGCCGGATAACTAGCATTTTGTCCAAAACCTGTAGAATATTCAGCCACATATTCGGAGGCTAAATAGCACCCTGTTAAGTCCTTTACTAAATCTAGAATTTCTGTACCTGTTATTTTGTATTGATAGGCACTATCACCATTAGGCATATTTATTGTGGTTTTAGTAACTGTACCTAGAGTACTATCTAAATTAAGTCTAAACTTAAACCCAATAAATACTCCATCAGCGTCATTAGATTGAGCCGTTCTTTCTGTAGCAATACTATTTTTGAATGACATAAAATTGCTAGCACTACTTAATCCCATATTCATAGTAGTAATATCTTCTGTGTACTTCCTTAAGTGAGTATTATTATTAGCAGGGAAAGTAGTCCCTGTAGTCATCATTTCATCAGCATCAGTAATACCATCCTCTACAGAAAATCTACCCAAGAAAACGCCATGTAATTGATTTTGAAATATGGTATCAACACTAGAACTATTAGAATTAGGTAAAGCATCTACCTTACTCAACCAAGTACTAGAGTGTTTTGCGCTTGTTGAGTTTCCAATTCCCCCATCAATAGAAGTAGTAGCATCTATTCCATCATTAAAACTTAAAGGTAGAATTAGATTGGAATATTGTTGTGAAGCAATTGCAACATTGGAAGGCCGTATTAATGTATTACTTGTACCAAAAATAGAAATAAAGTCACTAGAAGTAGGAGCATAAGCATCATTATGCACAACTCCTTTCAAGAAATTGATTTCATTTTCAAAGTTTAAGAAACTGCTTTCTCCACCGTGGCCCTTAATAACCGTTCTATACAGTTCATCAACTTTGAATAAAGCCCCCGTATAAGCGGAACCCCCGTTAGTAGGCACAGGGTCAGCATCTAAAGAAATGGTTGTCACAGAAGGTTGATTACCATTAACAGTACCAATATAATTACGGTTAGAATCTACTAAAATGTCGTTATCACTTACTGAAATGCTTGTTGCACCGCCTCCGAAGTTATGTACTGTTATTTGTGAACTACCATAAGAAGCCACCTCACAACCTACAGAAGCAAACGAATGATAATAATAAGTTACTTCGGGTATGGTTCTATTTTCGGCAGGAGGTTTTTCGGGGTTAAATTGATTGAACGCTACATCAAATACTACCTCAGTCAATCTCATTATTCCTGCTCTTTTCAATTCTGTAATGTTTTTATCAACATCAATGATAGCGGCATCTTCATAACTTTCGTCCGTTAATGCTAATGATGAGCCTTCAGTAGCCATTTTAGATTGTTTTACACTACCGGCAGTTGAGGTCGGTGAAGACATTAGCATCAATTTGAATTTCTTTAAATCATCTTTAGCAGTAACAACTGAACTATTCATCAAACTGTCACTTCTATTACTTGTGTATGGAAATAAATCACTGTTGCTAAACAAAAATAGTCTACTTGCTTTAGAATCAAATTGTTCTAAAATATCTTTAACACGATACCTACTACCACCCGATATTGCGGCTGAATCATCCGTTGGGTCACTACTAACAAAAATTGTGGGTTTAGTATGTCCACTTTTATATACATCATAATCAAAAAATAAGGAGCCACTAGCAGGAAAGTTCCCTCTCATTTCAATTGGTAAATGTGGGGAACCCACCTTTCTACCAATAACGCTATCATAATAAGTACTAGAATCAATATAAGAACCGCCCCCTATCTTGTAGCCCGAAGCATAATACCCTAATTTACTACCGCCTAAGTAAAAATTAGAATCGTCTTTATTAGAAGTAGAAACTACCGCAGGAGAAACGAAATCAAAAGTACCTTTTTCCATGTGGGAAATTCTATACAGTGGTTGCCCAAACTTTTCCGAAGTAGTGCTTTTAACTCCATCTATGTAAGTAGCCGCTATGTTGAAAATCATCGGCTTATTATTACCGAAAAACGGGTGCAATAGGCTAACAAATTTACCTCCATGTAAATGCCCACCATTAACAAAGTACAAATCACTAGTATATTTTTGCTCTACACTAGAAGCAGTATTCAATATACTAACCACTTGGCTTGCAGTATGTCCTATCCCTCTGTCTGTGAATATTCTCCAATTAGTACTCGTAGTAGGCTTAACTAACTGAGTAATATATCCTGCAAAAATACCTGCTATGTAAACGGGGTCTTTTTCCGAAGGACTATTTGCTAGACCATCAACCTCTATGTATCTACGATTAGCACTATGAAGAACAACCCCTACAGTGTTCCCTACTGTAACAAAGGTAGTGTCTAACACATCAGCATCATTGTATTCCAATCTTCCTAATGTCAAAGGAACATAAGGTGCTAACTCAAGTGTAGTCTTTCCGTCTTTAGTACTAGAAGAAACAACTGTGAAATCCATCAAGGTATTTACAGGCTCAACTGATGAATAAGTAGTCCCTCCATCGGATAATACCGCTTGGAACGCTTCGTCTTTTCTTATGTTTGTAGGATTGTTAAGGTGGTATCCAATCGCTTTAGTGTCCGTAGAAGCAGAAGTACCTACTAAATCCGAATTACTATTGGAAGTATCTACACCACTTTCAAAGAATAGTCCTTTTTCAGTTGCACCTGTTAGAGAAGTAGGGAAGATAGAATTCCTATTGTCCGACGATAATGCTTTGGATAATATATAATTCTTGTTTGAGATTTTCCAAATCTCTTCTGCTTGCACCCCTCCCGAATCAATAGTAGAAGTAAAGGAAGCAGAAGTTAATGTGACTAATTCTGTTGTGGAATTGAATGCTTGTACTTGACCTATGTAGGCCATATTCTTATTTCCGTATTTAACAAATAGATGGTCATTAACCACAGGGTCTACAGTGGTAGATGTTAAAGTAAACGCAGTACTACTAAACAAAACAGGAGCAGTACCGACCTTCTCCATAGAATTGTAAGGGCTATTACTAGAATAGATAATATCCTTACTGAAAGAATAGTTTTTATTTACTAAAGGAGAAATTAATTTTGAATAATTGCTACGACCCGATATTTTAGTGAAGTTTTGTCCATGCTCTCTAACAGAATCTATCTGTTCAATATCTCCTTCAAATCTCTCTATCTCAATAGTGTAGGCTCCCTTAAAGAAACCCACAGAGGAAGATGCCTCATACAATGAATTGTCATAAGAAACTGTAAGTGTTTTAGTTTCCGCACTTGAACCCGTTACTGTTGCCTCTAATAGATTATTGAAAACTACCTTTAGGTTACTACTTCTATTATTTATTATCTTGAAAGTTGTCAAAAGATTACCTTTTGATTGACTCCAAGCCCTACGATATAATCTATCTCCCGCAGTTAAAGTGTAAGAAGAAACACTATCAAAGGAAGATTCTGTCTCTAATCTACTGCTTGTTTCAAAGGTTATTGTTTGTTGTTGAGCAGAAAACGAAGCAATTGTTTTTACAATCACCATTCTGTTACCTACTTTCACTTCATCACCTACAGTTAGTAGAGAAGATAAATCATACTCCGTGTCAAAAACATAAGTTTGGCCCGAAGTTAAAGAATTAACCTTAGCCCTTAATGGAAATAATTCGTGTATGTTAGCAGTATGTACTCGGTGTCTTAGTCTCATTAAGTCAAATTCTTTAATTTTAGTTGGTAGGATTCTTTGAGTATCGTATAACTTAGCATCTGCGTAGCCTCCTTTATTTCCTATTGATTCCAAAACTGTAAAGTCCACTAAAGAAAAATTAGTATTTGCCTTTTCGGGAGAATAATTATAGTGAATATATCTGTACGGCCCTTTTAATTCTAAGGTAGCGGCACTAGACGAAAAATAATTATCGGTATCTCTTCTAGAGTTAAAAAAACATTCATCGTAATCTGTAAAATCATTTGTGGGTAAAGTATTACCTTCGTTGGAAGTAACTGCGTTTTCAGTCGGGTCATCTAAATCCCTTAAATTATCTATAACGCTAGCCTTCATTGTGTATTTACTATAATCTAATATTCTAGTACTAAAGTCCTCTACAGTAACAAAACAGTTTGTTTGAGAAGGTGTAACAGTAGCAGAACCCATATTACTATCATCGTATTTAAGATAATATTTTTTATTGTGGTCTAATTCATTTTTCTTATCTAGCCTATCATCAAAGAAATAAAAGATAGGTCTTGCCGTAATGTAGGCTTTATTGTACCTATATCCGCCTGTTATTTCACTGTTTAATATTCCCGCCGACACTGCTACAACGGTCGTATTAGTTTTAGCCGGCCCTTCAAAAACCATAAATTTAGTGTCTCTAGGAATTTTAGTACCAAGTCTCGGTTCAAAATCAAAACTATCTCCCGAAACATCATCTGTATTTATCTCAGTTATTCTAGCAAAATGGTGGGTTAGTGCATCATCGGAATAAACTAAAACAAACCATTCATTTGCTTGGCTAGATATGGGGGATATACCATTGAGCCTTAGTCCCGTTTCGGAATTATTGTCATAACAATGAATTTTGTATCCTTCTGTATTGCTCAAATTAGAATATTGATGCCCTGCGGAATCTCCGCTTTGTAATTCTTGGACGAAAGTTCTAGAGCCGGAAGTAGGTTCTGTGCAAATGTATGCAAAGAGTCTGTTTGTAGTGGCTACAGTAGCCGAGTCTACAAGAAGAGGGTTAGTAGGGCAATTGAAATTTATGTTGTTTGTAGCATCATTAACCGTGGTAACTACGGTAGGGTTTGGTGATGTACCCTTCCTCATAGCATAAACAGTCATTCATCCACTTCCTCAAATCTAAAATAAAGTAAGGCATCCGTAAATCTTGGGTTTAATGAAGTCACATCAAACTGTTCTCTAGCCCCATTAACAAACGCAAATTCATGCAACTCACCCATGAATTGATTGTTGAGTTTGGCCGAATCTGCTCCTGTATTTGCTGAACCGTTAGCCCCTAAATAAAAGTCTTCTCTATCAAAAGAAAAGTCCGTGCTTTGAGTGTGAAAGGTACTAGCAACTTCTACCCCGCCATAGTAGATTGTCATTTTCTTATTGAATTGGTTGTATGTAGCCGCCACATGATGTACTTCATTTGCGTATAATGGGTTCTTGGTCGTAGGCACTACAAGAGTACTGCCGGTCAAATCGGGAGAGTATGCGCTATCTAAAGTGATGGTGGTAGTACCTACCACCGCTATTTTACCTACCAAAGCAACATCAAAGCCGTTTTGAATGTAGAGCAGTTGGTCTACATGGAAATCATTTGTAACGGTTGAAGCAAAGGTTACTGTCGTGCCGGAGTTACTTGATATAGCGACTGTTGTAGCGGGTGCATAAGTCACTACACTATCAGCATCAAAGACACTTTTTGCGACAAAGGAAGCCCAAGCAATAGGTTTACCAAAAACAGGAGCAATAACAATAGGACTATCTAAAGTAATAGTGGTGCTATTTAGAGTTAGAGCAAACCGTATTTTGTATTGTGAAGGGTTGTTTAACGCATGGTCTGTAACATTTAATAGAGAAAGTTTAGCCTTAGTACTATGGAATATTCTCATTTCATAGTTTTCTTTATCATTATACGCTAGGTATTTGAAAGAAGTATAATTATTTCTAGTAGAACTACTATCAGCAATTGATTTACTAATTCCACTCATTGACCTTTCGGAAGAAGTAGTTGAAGGTACACTAGCCTTCAAAGCATACCCGTTAATATCGTAAGGCGTAAAAGTAGATTCAATAGTAAATGAGTCTGTATGGTTCCAAATACCATAAGTAATATCATCACTAGAACCTCTTGAACCATCTACCCCTTTAGGAATATTATCGCTATAATCTATTTTAACATGAGCATTACACATAACAGGAAATACTAAACTTCTCTGCTTTCCTGTTAAAAGACGGTACATTGTATCACTCCAATGCTTCTTCTATTGTGGTTAATATGTTGCCCGAAGGGAATACTGTGGCTACTTCAAAGTTTAATGAAAAGGCAATATCAATAGTAGTAGAATCAATGGTGCTATTAAAACTACGAACAAAGCCCTTTAGTCCATTAGAATATTCATTGGTGGGGAATGCGTTGGGTCTTACAACCCCTTGATTATCTAGAGTACCTGTAGTTAATCCTCCTTCCCCTCTAGATGCAAAGGTGAATGGGATTAATTGCGTTGCTCCTGTAGGTGTTCTTTGGGTATAAGAAGAATCTACCTTAGAATCGTAAAGAAAAACTAATTCATTAATGGCTTGGTAAGGTTGAAGTCCCGTAGAATCAATACTAGAATGGATTAATTGAGCAATTTCAATAGCAGTGAAGGTTCTACTAATTGCATTTGCATCATCACTAAACTTTTTCACTATAGCATCTTCTAAAATATACCCATTAACGGTTATTGATTTAGAAGCCATACCTAAATCTAATGCCGCAGTTACAGACTCTCCTTGTAATATTCCACCCAAAGGAACATCTATTGAAGGGATTGTTTTAGTTGTTGAAATATCTACACTAGTAGCCTTTAGAGGAATAATGTTCGTAGTCAAGTCGTTACCGTTTGCGCTACCTGCGCCTAATTTTAAAAATACATAGTGGTCAGGCATTTAATCACCCTAATGTTCCTCTTGAAGAGGTTGTTCTATTCACTTCTTTGTTAATCATTTGACCAACCTTAGTAGCAATCTGTCTTAGTTCTGTGTCGGAGGCTCCTATTCTCCCTTGAACATTAACTGTAATGTTGTTAGTAGCCCCACCCGAAAGCATCTTTCTTGAGTCTTTGTTAGAATGTACTCTAGAGCCTTGTG
>Ga0209535_1001580_pt1 | contig 15436 bp, 8 predicted proteins | sample LinPmetageLP28_FD_184041 | JGI IMG/M metagenome (GOLD analysis project Ga0209535, IMG submission 184041) | Marine viral communities from the Pacific Ocean - LP-28 (SPAdes) (version 2) | ecosystem: Environmental > Aquatic > Marine > Oceanic | place: Pacific Ocean | collected 2009-08-22 | reverse complement strand
ATACTGGATATACTCGATTATATTATTGTATTCAGTTAACTAACGACTTTAATGGAATTCCAGTTTCAGCGTATGCAGATCAGTTAGTTGGAACTAAAATTACCGGAATAAGATCTGGGGTAACTGCTTTTGTTGATAGTGTTCTTTTGCCAGAAGATTCTGAAAGAGGAAATTTAACATTATACATCAGTTATTTGCAGTCTAGCACTACAAATAATTCATCTCAAGCATTTTTTGATAGTGAAGAATTGTCTTGTAACGAACTTATTCAATCTACATTATTAGGAAATTCTTTAATTGAAGCTGGAGTTCCTTTTGGATCTACTCTTGATAATGACGCAGCTGCTGTAGGATCTTCATTCCAAATTGAAAATGGAGTTTACTTTATTAGAGGTAATTTTATAAATGTTGATAGGGAAACTTTAATATTAGATCAATATTCTAATACTCCTAGCTACAGAATAGGTCTATTTGTTGAAGAAGAAGTAATAAATTCAAGTTTAGATGAGTCGTTAAATGATAACTCACAAGGTTTCAACAACTATGCTGCTCCTGGTGCAGATAGACTAAGAATATCAACAGGATTATTTAAGAAAAATTTAGATGATTTCAATGATGATAGTTTTATTGAACTTGCTACTGTTACAAATGGAGTTTTAAGAACTAAGACTGTAAAAGGTGGTCTTGGTGGTGGTGTAGGATATAAAGATTGGACGGATGTTCTTGCAAGAAGAACTTATGATGAATCTGGAGATTATTATGTAAAACCATTTGATATTTCGGTAGTTGATTCTTTAAATGACAACTTAGGCAATAATGGTATATTTAAAGATGGTCAATTTACATATAGTGGAGGAATTCCATCAGATGATTTAGCACTCTATAGAATTTCTGTAGGTAAGGCATATGTTCGTGGTTATGAAGTTGAAACTAGAACTCCAACTTTCATAGATTGTCCAAAACCAAGAACAACTAGAACAATTGAGAATCAGTCTTTAATATACAATACTGGAGCATCTTTAAAAATAAACAGTGTTTTCAGAACTCCAACTATTGGAGTTGGAAACACATATGTTGTAAGTTTAAGAGATGAGAGACTTGGAGCACTTGTAGATAATAATGTTCCAGGAAAAGAAATTGGATTGGCAAGAGTATATGATTTTAGAAATGAATCTGGATCGTATCAAAATAATTCTGATTTAGATCAGTGGGGTATATCTCTTTTTGATGTTCAAACATTTACTGAAATTACACTAAACTCCACAATAACTTTAAATACTCCTGTTTTTGTAAAAGGAGCAAATAGTGGTGCAACTGGATTTTTAAGAGATAGTGTTAGTGTCGGAGCAGCTCTAACTGTTTATGATAAAACTGGCAATTTCATTCAAAATGAATCTCTAATCTTTGATGGCGTTAATAACGGAAGAGTTGCATTAGCAATAACAGAACACTCTGTTTCTGATGTTAGGTCTTTATTTGGAACTACAAGTGGATTAGTTGGAATTAACACTTTTGCTGCAAATATAATACCATCCACTTCTTTTAGTGTTGGTATTGCTTCTATTACAAAATTTGATGCTACTGGTGGTGGTATTTGTACTGTAACCAGTTCAAATGAACTATTTCCTGGTAATCTTATAAAAGTAAATGATTTAATTTCATTTAGTGATATATCTGTAACTGAAGATCCAATTGTCGCTAGAGTTTCTGGTGTATCAACAACTGCTATAACTGTAGTTGGCGTTAATACTGTTCAAGGAGTTGCTAATGGAAAACTTCCCGGAGCAAATAAAGAGTTAACTGATCTAAAGATACTAAACACGAAGTTGCAAGAGTCTTCGGATAATACTCTTTTTACAAGATTACCAAAAGGAAATGTTGCAAATGTTGATTTAACTGATTCTTCGTTGACAATCAGAAAATCTTTTCCAGTAACTATTGTTAGTAATAAAATTACAACTGCAACTCGTCCAGAAGCGGGAGAAAATGAACTATTCTTGCCATTTACTCCGAAGAGGTATTCTTTAATTAGAGAAGATGGATCTGTAGAACCACTGTCTTCAGATAAATTTGATCTAAACTCAACATCTAAAATTCTTGATATTAATGGTCTTGGTAGCAATACGACTGGAACTCTCATTGCAACATTAACTAAATCAAAGACAAAATCAAAGAAAAAAATTAAAAATAGAATTAATACTATTATAATTGACAAATCAAATATTGAAGGGTCCGGAACCAATACTGGTGCAGGCAATACGACATTAAATGATGGTTTGACTTTTGGTAATTATGCTTTTGGTACAAGAGTTCAGGACGAAGTAATTTCTTTAAACAAACCAGATGTTATAGAAATTCATGGTGTATTTGAATCCTCAGATTTAGAAAACGCATCTTCCCCTAGAATTCAATTTCAATCTATGGGAACTCCAACAGGAACTACTTCAGATCTTTTATCTGGAGAGATCTTGATAGGACAAACTAGTGGTGCTATTGCTATTTTTGCCGAAGTAATAAATTCAGATACAATTTCAATTGTATATAAAAATGATATTAAGTTCGTTGAAGGTGAAACTTTAAGATCTGAAGATTCTAATAGTGATGCACAGATTAGTAACATTACTGCAAATAGTTTCAATATATCGAGCAATTATACTTTCTCTTGTGGTCAAGAGAAAACTTTTTATGATTATGGAACAATTACAAGAACTGAAAGTGCGGAGCAACCAACTCGCAAATTAAAAGTTTATTATTCTGCAGGAGCATATGATTCAACAGATGATGGTGACATTACGACTGTAGAGTCATATGATGATTTTAACTATGCAAGAGAAATTCAATCAATTGATCGAATTTCAAACGCAGATATTATTGATATCAGACCTAGGGTTTCTAATTATACATCATCTTTAAATCAAAGATCTCCTTTAGAGTTTCTTGGTAGATCATTTGATCAATTAGGTAATTCTGCGGCAAATCTGTTAGCTTCAGATGAACAAATTATTGTTGACTTTTCATACTACCAAGGAAGAATTGATAGAATATATGCAACAAAGGATGGTAAGTTCCAAGTTAAATATGGGTCTGCTTCAGATAATCCAGAAAAACCAGTAAATGTTGATGATGCATTAGAAATTGCAACAATAACTCACCCTCCATATCTCTTTAATAAAGAGAATGCAGTTCTTGAATTCCTTGAGCATAAAAGATATCGTATGATCGATATCAAACAACTTGAGAACAGGATTAAAAATTTAGAATATTACACATCACTTTCTTTATTAGAAACTAATACTGCCAATCTATTTGTTTCTGATGCTGATGGTTTAAACAGATTTAAGTCTGGATTCTTTGTAGATAATTTTAATTCCTTCAGACCACAAGATACCAATATTGTTACTAAAAATAGTATTGATAGAAAACGAAAAGAAGTAAGAGCAAAGCACTATACTAATAGTATTGATCTTCTCCCCGGTCCTGTTGTTGGTGTTGATCCTACTGATGATCTTGGATTTGCAGTTATTGAAGGAAATAATGTTAGAAAGCAAAATGATATAGTTACTCTTGATTATGCTGAAGTTGAATGGATTAAACAAACATTTGCTACTAGAAGTGAAAGTGTAACACCTTTCTTGATTAGTTTCTGGCAAGGAACTCTTGAATTAACTCCTGCAACTGATAACTGGGTCGATACAACTAGACTTGAAGCCAAGATAATTAATGCAAGAGGCAACTATGCCGAAACAATGGCAGAGGCAGCTAAAACTTTAAATGTTGATCCCCAAACTGGATTTGCTCCAATTGTTTGGGACTCTTGGAATACTAATTGGGGCGGAACTGAAGTTATTGACGGCAGTAGAACAAGAAATGAAAGTAATTCTAGCACTTTTGGTAGAGGTGGTTGGATTAATGGTGGAAGTGGAGTAGCACAAAGAGTTCAAAGAACTACGACTAGAACTATTCAAGAGGAAACTAGAGAGACGATTCAGAATGGAGTTGAATCTAGAAATGGATTAAGAACTGTTGTTGTTGAAGATATTGATAGAACCTCTGTTGGAGATAGAGTTGTCAGTAGAGATATAATCTCTCACATGAGATCTAGAAATGTTCAATTTGTTTCTAAGAGAGTTAAACCACTAACTAGACTCTATGCTTTCTTTGATGGAGTAGATGTTTCTCAGTATTGTGTACCAAAACTTCTTGAAATTAATATGACATCTGGAGTATTCCAGGTTGGAGAAAAAGTAGTTGGTCGTAGTGTGAGACTAGGACTTGATGAAGCAACTAATCCTCAAGTTGGTATCCAATTTAGAGTTGCCCAATCAAATCATAGAGAAGGACCATACGATTCCGCCACTAAAACTTTTCCCCAAAATCCATACACTAATACAATTTTGAGTGGAGTTTATTCTTCAAATTCTACTATACTAAACGTAGATACTTTCTCTCTTTCTAATGAAGTCCAAGGAGAATATTATGGATATGCTGAAACTGGAATGGAATTGGTTGGAGAAACTAGTGGTGCGATTGCAACTATTAATAATATAAGACTTGTTTCTGATTTAGCAGCAACATTACTTGGAAGTTTCTATATTCCAAATCCAAATAATACTACTCATCCTAGATTTGAAACAGGAGAGAAAGTATTTACTTTAACAAATACTGAAGATAATGATCCAGATACAGCAACAACTTTAGCAGATGAAACATATTCTGCTTCAGGAACTTTGGAAACTGTTCAGGAAAATATCATCTCGGTTAGAAATGCTAGAATTGAAGAAAGACAAGAGTTCCAGGAAAGAAATGTAAGTAGAAATCTTGGAACGGAAGTTGTTTCTAGTAGAGTTACTGGACAGTCTAGTAGTGAAAGAGTTGTTGGATGGTATGATCCATTAGCACAATCATTCTTAGTTGAGGATGACACTGGAGTATTCATCACCAAGTGCGAAGTATTCTTCCGTTCAAAGGATGATATGAATATTCCTTTGGTTTTCCAGTTGAGAACTATGGAAAATGGATTCCCAACACAAAATATTCTACCGTTTTCAGAAATCGTTGTAGATCCAGAAGATATTCTTACTTCTTCTGATGGATCTGTTGGAACAACAATAGAATTTAAAGCACCGGTTTATCTTGAAGGTAGGGGAAGAGAGTATGCTATTTGTTTAGCATCAAACTCTACTAAGTACAGCGTTTACATCTCCAGAATTGGGGAAAATGATCTTCTCTCTGATACCTTTATCTCAAACCAACCATATCTTGGATCTCTGTTCAAGTCACAAAACGCTTCAACTTGGGAAGCAAGTCAATGGGAAGATCTTAAGTTTACTCTTTATAGAGCAGACTTCCTTGAATCTGGATCAGTTAACTTCTATAATCCAGAGTTAAGTCGAGGTAATAATCAAATTCCAGAATTGATGCCAAATTCTCTGGTATTCAATTCTAGACAAATTAGAGTTGGACTCGGAACAACAGTTTCCGACACATATGAAGTTGGAACTACGTTTACACAAGCAAATACTCCTGCTACAGGAGATTTGGTAGGAACGGCAGGATCTGCAGTTGGAAATCTAAATGTTAGCCGTCCTGGAATTGGATATACTCCAGCATCTGGATCACTATCATTTAATAATATAAATCTAGTTACAGTTACTGGATCTGGTAGAGGAGCAACTGCAGAGATTACTGTAACCAATGGAGTTGCAATTGGTGCAACTATTGTATCTGGAGGAACTGGATACCAAATTGGAGATGTTGTGGGTATAACAACAATAGGTAACTCTGTAGGAAGAAATGCTCGACTCACAGTTAATACAATTACCGATCCAAATGAATTAGTCTTAAATAATGTACAAGGAGACTTTATTACTGGTGTAGGCAATACGTTATTCTTTGCAAAGAATACTGGAATTACTACAGAACTAAATTACACCCATGGTGGTAATGTAACTATTAATACACTCATCACCGAAAACGACGGAGAGCACATTAAAGTCAACCATCAGAATCATGGTATGTACTTTAGCGAGAATCTTGTCAAGATAATTGGAGCACAATCTGATATAAAACCAACTAAACTTAGCGCATCTATTGGTGCTGGTTTCACTGGAGCAATATCAGTTGATTCTGGTACAAGTTTTGCTAACTTTGAAAATGTTGGAGTTGGAACTACTAATGTTGGATTGATTCGAATTGGTGATGAAATTATTGAATATACTAACCTTACTGGAAATACTATTGGTGGAACCATAACCAGAGGTTCTAATCCTAAAAATTATACTGTAGGAACTCCAGTATTTAAGTATGAATTGAATGGAATTAGTCTTGCAAGAATTAATAAAACTCATGATATGTCTACAGTCACTATTCCAAATCCAATAACATTTGATTCATATAATGTCAAATTGGATATGTCGGAAAAATTCAATGCAAATAATGATGATCGGAGTAATGATGTTGGATTCCCAAGACTTTATACAAAAGAATCCAAATCAACTGGTGGATATGATATAAGGGCAACTCAAAATATGCCTTTCGAAATTATCACACCAAACGTTCAGAATCTGACAGTTAGAGGAACAAATCTTACTGCAGATATTAGAACTACGACTTCCCAAAGTATTGCTGGAAATGAAATTGCATATGTTGATAATGGATTCCAATCAGTATCCATTAATGAATCTAATTACCTAGAAACTCCTAGATTAGTAGCATCTAAGATTAATGAAGATCTTAAGATGACAAATGTAACAGGTAATAAATCTCTTGAAATGAGACTCTTCCTGACTACTACAGATACTCGTATTTCACCAGTGATTGACTCTCAAAGAGTTAGTACAGTTCTAACATCAAATAGAGTAAACAAGCCAATAACAGATTATGCCAATGATAGTAGAGTAAATGGTTTACTAAGTGACCCAACAGCATTCCAATATATTTCTAAAGAAATAAATCTGGAAAATCCTGCCACAAGTTTGAAAATTCTTGTTAGTGCTCATGTTAGTGAAGAAGCAGATATTCGCGCATTCTTTGCCATTAGTGATAAAGAAGGATTCAATCCAATATTTGAACCTTTCCCTGGATATGATAATTTAAATTCAAAAGGAGAAATTATTGATTCTGCAAATAGTGATGGAAGATCTGATGTTTTAATCCCAGCATCTACATTCCGTTCATTTGAAGGTGAGCAGTTGGAATTTAAAGAACATACATTTACCCGTGAGCAATTGTCATCGTTCAAGTCATTTAAGATTAAAATCCTAATGACCTCTACAAGTCAGGTTTATGTACCAAGAATGAAAGATCTTAGAGTTATTGCTCTTGCATAGTATGGAAAAATATACCGTTGATGGACATAGGGATCTCGCTAGAGATCCTGACAATAGCTCTATAGTTAATGTTGATAATCTTGGATATGAGCAATACATATCCAGACGTAAAGTAAAGTCCGAAAAGAATCAAAAAGTGCAGACTATAGAAGAAGAAGTCGCTAACATTAAAAGTGACATTACTGAAATTAAATCTCTATTAAAGGAGTTAATCAATGGATCCTGATACTATTGAACTAAGCAATCTGTCAAAGCAATTTGCTTACACTAAATTGGCATCACAGATAGATAGTTGTGATGATCGTGACGAACTAAAGAATATTGCAAAATCTTTTGCAAAACTTTACTATAAACAACAGGAAACAATGTCGATAATAGGATTACCAGATGGCAACTAGAACAATAACATTTGACCCAGATTCTGGAGTTCCATATGGAGTAAATCTGGTCATTTATGGTGGAACAGATTTTACACAAACTTTCAATATCAACAATACAGCAAACAGTGCTTTTAACCTTACAAGTTACTCTGCTGCAGGAAAATTAAAAAAATCTGTTGGAGTTGGAGTATCTACTGGTGGACAGACTGCATTTGCTATTGGAATAACAAGTGCAGTGGGTGGAGTTTTAACAGCATCATTAACTGATACTCAGACCAAGACACTAGATCAAGGTAGATATATGTATGATGTTTTGGTTACAGTAGGATCATCGACATATCCTTTAGTAAATGGAAATGTTTATGTATATAATACCGCAACACAATAACCCTAAATACAACTAGGAAACTTGTGAATATATGGCACAACCAGCAAGTAAGTCGGAATTAATTAATTACTGCAAAAGGCAACTAGGGGCTCCAGTCCTTGAAATTAATGTTGCTGATGAGCAAGTAGATGATCTTGTTGATGATGCGATACAATATTTTCATGAAAGACATTTTGATGGTGTAGTTCAAACTTTTTTAAAGTATAAGATAACGCAAACAGATATTGATAGAGGTCAAGGAAAGAAAACTGATAGTAATGTTGGAATTGTAACAACAACTGGCACTTCCACAGTTGGAATTACTTCTACGTTTTCATACGAAGAAAATAGTAATTATATTCAAGTGCCTACAGCAGTCATTGGCATTAATAAAATTTTTAAATTTGATGGTTCGCAAACAACTACTAACAGTATGTTTAGTATTAAGTATCAATTATTTTTAAATGACGTTTATAATTTTAATTCTACAGAAATATTGTCATATGCAATGGTAAAAAGATATTTGGAAGATATAGATTTTCTTTTAAATACTGAAAAGATGATTAGATTTAATCAAAGGCAAGATAGATTATATCTTGATATTGATTGGGGTGCAGTTTCTGAAGGAGATTATATAATTTTAGATTGCTATAGACTTTTAGATCCAAATGACTTTACTAGAGTTTATAACGATTCTTTTTTGAAAAAGTATTTGACTGCACTAATTAAAAAACAATGGGGTCAAAATTTAATTAAATTCCAAGGAGTTAAATTACCTGGAGGAATTGAATTGAATGGGAGACAAATATATGATGATGCACAAAAAGATTTAGATGTGATTAGAGAACAGATGTCAAATACATATGAACTTCCTCCGTTAGATATGATAGGTTGATATTATGCTAAATCCATTTTTTACTCAAGGAACACCTGGCGAACAGAACCTTGTTCAGGATTTAATCAATGAGCAATTGAGAACCTATGGCGTAGATATTTTCTACATGCCTAGAAAATTTGTAACAGAAAAAACTGTAATTAGAGAGGTTGTTCAGTCTAAATTTGATTTAGCATTACCTCTAGAAGCATATGTAGATAATTATGACCAGTACTCTGGAGCAGGAAATCTTTTATCCAAGTTTGGAATAGAATCAAAAGATGAAGTTAGATTGATTATTTCTAGAGAAAGATTCGAAACATATATCACACCTCTAATCCAAGATCAATCTAATATTAAACTTTCTACTAGACCAAAAAGTGGAGATCTAATTTGGTTCCCACTTGATGATAGGGTTTATGAAATAAAAGATATTGAGTATGCAAAACCATATTATCAACTACAAAATCTTTATGTTTATGAATTATATTGCGAACTCTTTCGTTATGAAAACGAAGTTATTGCGACAGGCGTTGATGATATTGATGACAATCTCGTTGGAGATGATTCTGATGGTTTTACTGATGATGGAATAAACACTATCCAAGGAAATACTCAAACATTAACTCTTGTAGGAACATCTTCTACAGCAACAGCAGTAACAGGAATTATTACTGGATCTATTAGATCTATTAGAGTTACAAATAGAGGTGGTGGATACAAAACAAAACCTACAGTTGGTATAGGATCTGCACCTGTAGGAGGAATAACTGGAATTGCTACAGTTAGAATGATTGGTGGAATTAATGTCTGCAATCTAAATTCAAACTCCGCACTCAAATCAGTTCAAAATATTGATTTAGTAAATCCAGGATCGGGATATACTATAGCACCATCTATCAGAATATATAACGGTGGAGGAACTGGAGCAGCTGCTACTTCAATACTTAGTGAAATAGCAAATGTTGGCATAGTAACAATAACAGGTGTTGGTGGTGGATATGTTGATGTTCCAGAAGTTACTTTCTCTACTCCAAAGCATGTTGGAGCAGCAGCAACTGCAGTTTTAAATTACCCCGTAGTTGGTGGAGGTGTTAGTGTACTATCTGCACCTATTAGTGTGGGAGCATCTGCTTATCTGTTCCCTGGAGGAACAACAGGTGGTGTATTCTATAAAGAAGCACCAATAGTTACCTTTGCACTTCCAACAGGAACAGGAAATGCTGGTCAAGCAATTGCAACGCTTGATAGTTATGCAGAAACAGGAGGAACTGTAGAAACTCTTGCTATTACAACTGGTGGTAAGTTCTATACTAGTACTCCAACGGTAATAATTTCACATCCAGGAACAAGTTTTGCAGCTGCAACAATAGGTATTGCTGGTTCCTCTGTAAATCCAAGTTCTGTTGCATTTAGCACCACAGGTAGAGCATATACTACTTCTCCTACTGTTGCAATCACTACATCTGGGACCATGCTTGCTCCCACACAAATTGCTATTGGTATTGCTACCATACATCCTATTACAGGTATTGTAACTGCAGTTTCCTTTAATAATGATGATGCATGGGCAGTAGGGACTAGCGCAACTATCGGTGCAGGATATACAGTTGCACCTACAATTTCTTTCTCAGGGTCTCCATCACCAATTCAAGCAATTGCTAGTGTTACTGTGTCGATTGCAGGCACTGTAAGCACCATTAGTATTGGTAACAGTGGATTTGGTTATGTTTCTGTACCAACTGTTACTATTGCAGGTCCATCAGGAGCAAACGAGTCATTCAGAGCTCTTGGAATAACAACAATTAGATTCAATTCTATTCAAACTCAAGGTACTATTGGAATAGGTTCAACTTCTATCGCTGGAATTAATACCAGTAATATTCTTGTTGGAGATAGAGTTAGATTGGGAGTTGGACATAGTGAAGTTTATAACTTTATACCAAGAGATAGTTATGTTACCTCTATTGGTTCTAGTGCAATCTTTATCAACAATTTATCAACAAATGTAGGAATTGCAACATCTGTATTTGAATTTGGTATCGATAAATGTGGTATTGTTACTGGTATTGCAGTAACATTTGGAGGCGGAGGATACTTATCTCCACCTTTAGTTTCAATATCAAATACTGTAGGGGATAAAAATTATATTGATGAAGTAGTAGGAGTTGCTACTGCTAAAGGTGTCGTAAGTATCAATAGCGCAGGAAATGTTTCTAGTATAGATATAACTGATTCTGGAAACAAATATATTCTCACTCCAACAATAACAATTGATTCTCCTGGATCTGGTGGAACTGGAGATTTTGCATTCAATGAAATTATAACTGGATCTGCTACTAGCACAACTGCCAGAGTAAGAACTTGGAACTCCACTACAGGCATTCTAGAGGTTGCTAGCGTGGACGGAACCTTCAGTGTTGGGGAAACTGTAGTAGGATCAACTTCAGGCGCTTCTAGACCCCTAAGAACGCTAGATACGACACCTGATAATGATCCATTTGCAGATAATTTTGATATAGAAGCAGCGGCAGATTCAATTATTGATTTTTCAGAACAGAACCCGTTTGGCATACCCTAAATAAAACTATCTTGTTGTCAAATATAAACTTTAGGTTTTAATTATGTTTGAATATTTTTATAACGAAATTCTTAGGAGAACTATTGTCTCCTTCGGGACATTGTTTAATGCAATTAGTGTCAAGCAAGAAGGATCTGAATTAAGAATTCCTCTTGCATATGGACCTACTCAAAAGTTTTTGGCAAGAATTGAGCAATCACCTGATCTCAATAAACCAACGGCAATCACATTACCAAGAATGTCGTTTGAATTTACTGGATTGACATATGATCCCTCAAGGAAAGTGTCAACTGTACAGCAGTTTAAAGTAAAAGATCCTGCTGGTGGTCCAGATGTTAAAAAATCATATATGCCCGTGCCATATAATATGGCATTTGAACTATCAATTTATTGTAAGTTAAATGATGATGCCCTACAAATCGTAGAGCAAATTTTGCCATATTTTCAACCACAATATAATCTAACAGTTGAATTGGTAGAATCAATAAAAGAAAAAAGAGATATTCCTATTATCTTAGAGAATATAACAATCGAAGATGATTATGAAGGAGACTTTACCAAAAGAAGAGTTCTTCTATACACTTTAAGATTTACAGCAAAAACATATCTGTTTGGTCCTGCAACTTCTGCAAGCAAAGATATTATCAAAAAGGCAACAGTCAATTATCTCACTGGACCAAACAGTGCAGATACGACAAGAAATGTTACATATTCAGTTACACCAAGAGCAACAAAGAATTATACGGGAGATGTTGTTACAAATATTTCTGCAGATATTACAGCAACAACAAAAACATTCGATATTGATGATGCATCAAGTCTAAACAAAGACACCTATATTAATATAGAAGGTGAGCAATTATATATTAAATCTAAAGTCGGTAACAAAATTACCGTGCTTAGAGGTCAAGATAATACAAGTGCAACAGCACATGTTAAAGGAGCACCTATTCACAAAATCGATGCTGCTGATAATGCATTGGTTGAAGAGGGAGATGATTTTGGATTTGATGGATTTACCACTGGACTAATCTGATATGGATAAGAAATTTGATGCATTAAATGAAACTTTCAACACTCCAGACGAATTAGTTCAACCCGAAGTAATAGAACAAAAAATTGAAAAAGTTAAATCTTCCGTAGATGACGTTAAAAAAGATTATGATTATACAAGAGGAAATCTTTATAGTATAATTGAAAAAGGTCAAGAAGCAATTAATGGAATTCTTGAATTAGCACAAGAAAGTGAAATGCCTAGAGCATATGAAGTTGCTGGACAGTTAATCAAAAATGTTGCTGATGCAACTGATAAACTCATGGATCTTCAGAAAAAATTAAAAGATGTTGAAGAAGACACTAAATCAAAAGGTCCTTCTACCGTAAATAATGCATTATTTGTTGGATCTACTGCGGATTTAGCAAAGATGCTGAAGAGCGGTTTAAAAGAAGACAATAAATAATAAATGTAGTGGAGATATATCAAAAGTGGCATTAAAGAAGCCTTCAGATTTTTTTGAAAAAAAGAACAAAACTCCTCTAGATCAAATTAAAGAAGAGTATGATTCTGCACGTCCAGAAAAAATTGAACAAATTTCAGAGGCATTTGATGCATTTAAAGATAATTTAAATTATATTAAATCATTATCAGATTTCACATCTACATTTGATAGTTTCAAAGAAAATCTAGATAAAGTTGAAAATGTTTCAGAAGAAATTTCTGCAATAAAAGATAATTTAAAAAATTTAATTAAAAAAGAAGATTTAGATAGTGCCATGATGGCGCACCTTCTTTTTGTTGAAGATTCTATATCTAAGATTGAATCAAAAATAAATTCAATTAATGGAGAGACTGTAGATAAAATTAAAGAAGATTTTGAAGGTCTTTCAAATTCTGTAGAATCTTTTATTGAAGTTGATGTACCAAAATATAAAAAATTAGTATCCGAATCAGAAACTAGAGTAGATGATAGATTTTTAAAGTTCAAGGGAGAAGTAGAGGAAAATTTAGACACAATTAAAGAAGACGTAAACAAAGAAGTTACGACTGCTTTATCAGATATTGAGAGTCTTGGTGAAAGTACTGTACTTAATATAAAAGAAGATTTTAAAGAGAGAACTAAAGAAATTAACGAGACAGTAGGTAATCTCGTTAATGAAGAACTTCCAAAATATAAAAAGTTTTTTGCAGAAACAGAATTAAAGACAGAAGAAAAAATTAAATCTTCGATTGATTCATATCAAAAAACTATTGAAGATTTGAATGCTACGGTAAAAGATTTTACCGAAAAAGAAATACCAAAATATAATAATCTTCTTGTTGAAAGTAAGATTAAATCTGAAAAAGAAGTAAAAGAACTAGAGGAACAGGTTCTTTTAAAAGTTAATACTTTATCTGAAAAAGTTGAATCTCTTTCAAAAGATATTAGTGAAAAAACTTCAGAAAAAATTGAAGATCTTCAATTAGTAATAGTAGAGTATAAGACAGAAATAGATTCAATTTCTAAAACATATGAATCTTTGTATAAAGATTTTAAAAAAAGAGAAATATCTGAAAATAAAAAATTAGAAACATACTCTAATGAAATTGAAAAATATCACAAGAGATTTCAATTTCTAGAAGAAACAGTTAACGAAGATCTCAGAGAGATTCAGAGTAATCTGATAACATCAAATGAAAATTATCATGCTAGTTTAAAGACTGAAGTCGGAAAATTCAGAAATAAAATTTCTGACCAGATGAAAGGTCTTGAAATGGATCTTGTTGTTAATGAACAACATATTAAAAAACAGAATGATAATATTGAAGATATTAGAGAAGAAATCAAAGGAGTATTTGATAAACTTCAATTAAATCTATTAGAAGAAAAAAACAAAGAACTAGTTGACAAAATCAACTACATTGAAGAAACTATTTCTCAATTTAATGAGAAAAAACTTTTAAAAGAGGATAATCCAACTCTACCTGGAGATCCGTCTACAAATAATTCAAGAGATCCACTAACTCCTTTAAACCAAAAGTTCGCAACACTTGACGATCTTCAAAATCATTACAGAATATTCATTAATAGGATTCAGCAACAGATTGCTACTATTGGTGGAGGCGGTGCTGGATTTATTAAAGATCTTGACGACGTAACATTTGACCAGACTACAGGTCAAGGTCAGTTATTAATTTATAATGGTGCAAAATGGGTAGGCATTGCTAGTACATCTGTTGGTGGTGGAGCTGCATCTGAGTTAGCAGAGAATGCTGTTGGTACTAATTTAACTTTAAGTGGCAACTTAAATGTTACTGGTGATATTGTATATGATGAAGCAAATGCTAGAAATTGGAATGTAAGTGGAGTAGCAACTGCAACTAAATTACATGTCGGTGTTGATACTGGTTTTTATAATGAAGATCTAGTTGTAAATGGTGATGCCAGAGTAACTGGTATTTTGACTATTGGTACAGGATCAATTACTTTAGATCCAAATGAGAGAAAAATTAGTGGTATTGATGAGATAGTTATTGGTACTGCTACCACAGTCAGAATACATCAGAACACCTCTGGAGAGGTTGTCTTTAGTGATAGGGAAGGTAAACAAACATCTGTTGGTATTGGTACAACAGTTTCTATCAATACAACTGGTATTGTTACTGCTGCTACTTTAAAAGCAACAACTGCTTTCTATCCACCAATTTATACGACAACACAAAGAGATGCTGGTTCATTTGGTGAGGGAGCAATAATTTTTAATACTACAAGTAAGAAAATGGAGTTCTATGATGGAACTAATTGGCAGTCACTACCTGGTATGACTCTTGGTCTTACTGTTGCACTTGATGGATGATAAATAATAATGAGTAATTACTCTCTTGAATGAAAAAGAACGGTCGCTGTCCTGAGGGACAATACTATTGCT
>Ga0209535_1001577_pt1 | contig 15454 bp, 11 predicted proteins | sample LinPmetageLP28_FD_184041 | JGI IMG/M metagenome (GOLD analysis project Ga0209535, IMG submission 184041) | Marine viral communities from the Pacific Ocean - LP-28 (SPAdes) (version 2) | ecosystem: Environmental > Aquatic > Marine > Oceanic | place: Pacific Ocean | collected 2009-08-22 | reverse complement strand
TTGTAACATAACTAGATTGATTATTAAAACCATAATCATCAATAATTGATTGAGGTCCTGTAGCAAGTATTTCAAGTTTAAGTTCTGGGGTTTCATCATGGCAAACAAAAGATTTGTTTACCTCAAATGGTGAGATAATAACATCAGAAGTAGTAAAGGGTTTTAAATAAACGCTCATTCATCTTAAAAATCTAACTTAACTCTAACTAAAGATTCTTTAGTAAAATCTTTTAATAAAGGTCTTGATAATTTAGCTACAGCTAATAATTCATTACTATCATTATACATTCCTACAGTAGTAGCATATACTTGAGGATGATTTACAAATTGTTCAAATATTACTTCACCTGTTGATCCAGATATAAATGATGGGTTTTCAGAATAATTAAATTCACTGTTTCTTGCTCTAACAAATATATAATCTGAAGATATAGTTTCTTGGGAATTTAATTGAAAATTAGCACCTAAAATTATAGAATTAACTAGTGTTTTGGGATTATTATCATTTGTATTTGAATTTCTTAATGTATCAACATTAATTGATTGATCAACAGCATCGGGATTAATTAAAATTGTTCCTAATTCTGGAAATACTAAACCATATGATCCTGAGTTAGCAACATATCCACTATTTGCTAATGATCCAGCTGTACCATTTGATCCAGAAACTAATTGAAAATATCTAGAAGATCCTAAAAATTGATTAACTTTATTATCCCTAGAATCATCAGTTAAATGAATTATTCCTCCTGAACCTGATAAGGTTAAGTTTAAAGAACCAGGAAATAAACTTTCTTTATATTGAGCTCTATCAATAGATATTACCCAAAAATGAGTAGCTGTTAAAATATTAGTACTAGTACCAAAAGTAAAAGTAGCATTTTCATCTTCTAATATTAAGGCTCTATATTGACCATAAATGGTTTGTGAAGGAGATTTTAAAGAAACACCAGCATTATATAAAGTAGTACCTAGCCCAGAAGCATCAGCATAAGCAACTTCAAATTGAGGGGTTGCAGATGTTAAGGTTGAAGAAGTTTGATATACAGCTAAATAAAAATCTCCGGAAGATCCTGCTTCTTGTACTGATGAGGTAAAAAATTGTGTTAATGAAGGGGCACCAGTTGACCATAAAGTTGATGTAATAGAATCACTACTTACTACAAAATCTTCGGCATCAAATCTTTTTAATGACATATTTTAATTTTATTCAGTTACTGTTTTAGTTATTGTTAATGGAATTGTTAATCTAGCCCCACTATCTATACCTACAAAAGTAAGAGTAGATGCAAGAGATGAATTTGTTCCAAATAGAGTGTTTACTGTTGTAGCTCTTAAATTAATTTGAGAACCTATTATTGTTTTAGATACATTAGTTCCTAACGTTGTAGTAGAAGAATTTGCTGCTTGGGCAGCATCTGTGTTAATTCCAATACCATTAAATGTAGATAATAATCTAACATCTGAAATAGTACACGAATAACCACTAGTTTCAAATGTTTGGTTATTACCTAAGAAATTTAATGTTTGAGGTGTTATTGCAAGAGAAGCTCCTTGTTTTAAAGTAATAGCAGAATAACCTAAATCTAATACTGGGAGTTTTGATGTTCCACGAGGTAAAGTAGCTAATTTGTATTTCATTATTTGGGTTTCAATAGGAAATGCCTCAAGCAAAGGTAAATTTTCAATTGCTTCCCCATAAAATGTTGAACCAGAAGGATGGGTTGGATTATATAAAGTATAATCTATTTCATCATCTGCTAAAGCAAACTGTGTAATTCGAAAAGAACCATCATTTTTAGCTAATAATTCTCTTCCTTTTTTTGTTAATATAGCGTCAACTGTTATGACTTGGTTATTTAAATATCCCATTTTATGTTTTAATTATTATTGCAATATACTAATAAATATTACGAAAGCAAGTTCTTTTCAGTAAGAATCGTAATATATTCGTCAATACTTTTATTTATTTTAGGAGTTGAGTATTCTGGTGTTATAATGTATGGGCCAGCTGAATTTTCAGGTTTAAAGCCTTCTATTATAATTTGTGAAGCATCATCAACATATCTTCTAATAAGAAAATGATCTAAATTAAAAGCTGATGAGCTTGCACTTACGGGTAGATTTTTATCAAATTGAACCTCTATTGAACCTGTTTCAGTAATTCTTAAATCTGAAGATTCATTTGGGCCAAAAGCATTTATAACCATGTGTGTATATCTTTCTTCACCTTCAAATCTAAATTCATCTCCTATTTCTAACGACCAAGGTAAAGCAATAGGGTTAAATCCTGATCCTAAAGTTGATTTTTGTCTAATATTAGGATCTTTGTAAAAAGAACCTAAAGTAGCAACTACTGAAGATGATAGTGATGATGTAATTACATATGGATAGTTAACTTTATCATGATAACCCCATATATTATTTAATCCTGGAGAAACTGGAATAGTAGGGATTGGGGTTTGTGTAATATTATATGCACCCCATTCTATTTTTACTCCAGTATTACCAACTACATTATGTTGACCTAATTGACCACTAATCATATCTATTACTAATTCAAAAGATATTTCTTGATTTTCAAGTAAAGTTGTAGAAGGAACTGGAAGATTTATAGTATCAAAAGTTTTTTTACGCATTTGTGATCTTCTATTAAATTTTCCAGTTGCTGGGAATGTTTGCTGATAAATCCCAAAAGTATCATTTCCTATTTTTAAAATAACTCCTGCTTTAAATTTTACTTTAGTATCTGTTTGGTCAGTAAAAAAACCAATCTTTAAACCATATATTTGAAAATTTAAATCAACTCCTTCTTGTACTGCTCCTAATGGGACAGTATAAAAATTATAAGGAAGAGAAAATGCTGTACCACTATTAATAAGACTTGAATTAAGTGCTTGTGAATTTAGCTGAAGTCTTTGTGCCATATTATATGCGGACTGTGCTCCAATTGAACCATTATTTTGAAAATTTGCAATAGCACCAGCTTCAACTGTTTGAATATCTTCAAAATTTATATCTACCCACTGTGATCCAGGGGCACTACCACTTTGAGTATATAAAATAGGTTCAATTCTTTGCCCTCCTCTAATAATTTTTCTATAAGGGGTAGCTTCTCCACTACCTGCTGTTTGGGCACTAATTAAAACTCTTTCACCTGTTTGAAAGGTACCTTGAACATCTTGTAGAACATTTTCAGAAGTATTAGGAATTTTTACATCTCCATTTTCATCAATTAAATATCTAATAAAAATAGTAGAAGCATTCATTTTTTCAGGTGGCCATCCTCCTATTCCACCAGAACTCCCATCTGAATAAGCTATCATACGCTTAGAACTTTGAATAGTTGGACTTTTTCCATATGTACCTATATCATTTTCTGTCCAAACATTAAGTTTTTCTGAAGTAGATTTTGATCCTTTATATCGTGGTATAATTCTTGATTCTTGGGTATAATCGGAAATATTAACTTTTGCTCTTGTAGCTGTACCATTTATTAATAAATCAAAATTAACAGGCTCTGTTGCACCAGCTGAATAATCTATATCTTGGTATAAATTGTGAAATCTTATATCTTCAGCATTATTTAATAGTGGTTGACAATCAAGTGCTCTTAAAAAATCATTATCTCCAAAATATGGTTCAGGAACTATTCCAAATTCTGTACCTGTTGCATCTGAAGATGTTATAAAAAGTTTTGTGTTAATAAAAGTAAGTTTACCTGGGCCTCCTGTAAATTGAAATCTAGGATTAATTATAATTTTTGTAGCTGGGGATGTAGGTTGAAAGGAACCTGTTACAAATACGGATTCTACTGTTGTTCCAGTTACTGTTCCGGTTTGGGAACCAATTAAAGTTTGAAAAGGATTATTAATAGGGTCATTAGATGCATAAAGAAAAATTGATTTTAAAGGTGATCCAACTGACCCCGAATAACTTCCTGAAAGTTCAAAATGAAGAGATTTTTGTGGGTATGTATTTATAATTAATTCTTTTGTAGAAGAATTATAAATTTTTAAAGGATCTTTTTCAACAGAAATAATTTGATAATCATCTGGGGATTGGGTTTGTAAAGAATTACCGATAGAAAAAGATTCATTAGTAACTGATCCAGTAAAATCATATTTTAATTCTGCTCTATCATCCCATTCAACATTATCACCTTGTGGTTGTACATAATATTGAAAAAATGTAGGTTTTTCAACTATTGAAAGAATACTATAAGTAACATTTCCCGTACTATAGGGTATAGTAAGTTTATCTAAGGATTGAAGTGTATTAGTTTGGTTAACTCCATTTTTATCTATTCTAGATATCTTAATATATGCTGCATATCCTGATACTGGCATTGTTTATTATTTTTATTTATTATCTGGTAATGGTAAAGCATTACTATCTGATCTTTGAAACCATATAGAAATGTACCCATTTGTTGGGTGATTATTTTCATTTATAAATGGATCAAAATCATCTTGACTACTACTATAAATTCTTACTCCACTATATTCTATTGCTCTTGGATTAATTTTTTTATATGGATCACACCCAGCATTTAAATTTTGAGTAGAAACAATTAAATGTGAACCATTAAATTCACCATCATAAAACTCATCTTGATTAGAATAAGTTTTTACAACAGATCCAGATAAAGTAGGAACAGTTTCACTCCAACTTTGAGTTACATCAAATCTATTATTAGGACCGTTACCTAAAGATCCTAAAGGGTGAAATTGAGTTCCATTAAATGGTTCAAAAGTACCACCAGTTCCTCCTACAGCATTAACTATTTTACTTCCCGTTTTATAATTATCCCATTGTGGTTTTACAGTACCTTCAAGCTCAAGATTAATAAAAGTAGGTTGAGGGTGGGGATATTTATTTCTTTCAAGTAGATGTTGTTTTATAACTATACCAGAGGCAAGACTTGTACGTGCAGGTACAAAATCTTTAATCATTTTAAATAAAGAATTATCAAAAAACTTTATTAAACGTATAAAATCCTTTAAGTTATAATTTTTAGTATATTTTTCAAAATAATCATCTCTTAAGTTATCTAAATCTGGGTATGAAGTAGCTGAAGATGATCTTAATCTTGGGTCACCAATATATTCTCCTATATTAAAGTAACCAATTTGGTCCATTATATCTTCATTTATCTCATTTGCAGGAGAAAATGCTACCTCTAAATAATTTATACCAGAAGTATAACTTTGAGATATATTAGACATTTGTGATAATGAAGAAAATGGAGATAAAGTATTACCTTCAGGTATAACATTATTTTCAATCCTAATTTTATCTTTAATTATATTACGTAAACCAGCTATTGGTTGATCAGCAAAAAATGTTTCTATATTAGGTACAAATGTTGGAGTAGAATTATAATAAAAACTACTATTTCCACTACCAAATGAAGAAGTAGGTGACCATGAACCTGTAACTTTAGGGTGAATTGAAGTTGATCCTGTGTGGAGTTCTCCTCCTAAAGAGGCTCTAAATAATAATTCATTTGGTGAGTTATTTATAGTATTACCCTCAATTGAATGAGGATTCATAGTATAGTCTTTAAATACATTTTCACTTATAGGGACAGTATAATACCTTATTTCTTGTAAAGACCCTGAAAATTGAGTGTATGTTTTAGTATTTATAATACTACTAGAAGCAAAAATAGAAGGAACTGTGTTAATGTCCCAATCTGAGCCATCAACTTGAATTATAGATGATGAAATAAAACCAATTTGGGTTCCATTATCTCCTTCTTTATATATTTTATTTGCAGCAACTAATTTAAATTCATCAGTACTTCCTATGGTTCTATTAACCATTACAGACCACCAATCTCCATCAAAAAATGGTAAATATACACTACAGGAAATTGTAGGATTATTTGTATATGAGGGATAAAAATCTAAATGAGCATATTGATAATAAGGATCTATAGATGATCCAGAATAAGAAGCACTTGTATAAGCAGATCCTGTATATCTTAAAACTATGTGGGAGTTATTATTTTTATTCCATAAGCTTTGAGAATAAGGAATGTTTAATGTAGGTAAACCATTAGTTTTAAATCTAAATATTACAGTATCAGGAACATCAGATGCACTACTCCAAGGTGAAGAAGCATCCCAAGAAGAAGTAATAAAATTATTTCCATCTGTTTTAAAAGCATAATTAAATTCTCTTTGCCAATGATCCCAATCATTTACATTAATTTTATCTTTACCTCCATACTCATTTATTCTTAATATTGTATCAGGAATACCGTAAGAGGTTATAAGAGCACGCAAACCTGGTGTAGTACCTTTTGCTTTTAGTAAGTATGGTATGTTATGATAAATTCGTTTATATAACGACTTATTTACATCATCTAGCGGTATAACATCACTAGAAGCAGATATTAATGTATCAACATACTCAAATCCTGTAGGTGTAGGTAAAGATTCTGTTATATTTGGAAATGGGAATAATCCTCCATTAGGTGTTAATCCTAAAAATGCTGTGTATAAATCTTCATTTGAAAAATTATTTTGGTATAATTTAATTCCAAAATCTTGAATAGCATCAGAAACTATATCTTTTGATATACCAAATTTTAAACGATTATCTGCATCATATTTTTGAGTTAATTCTCTATGATAAATCCAAATTTCATCATAATGTTGAGCCACCATATCAACAAATAATTCATATTGTGCATTATCAGGATCATCTCTTAAATATTCAGGTATAGAAAATTTTAAATTATCTTTATTTTCTCTATCATGTAAAGATGCTGAAAGTATTAAACCACCATATATTGGACTATTTTCATTTAAACTTCCAAACCAATTAGAAACTTCAGTACTATTTCTTTTAGCTAATTGATAAGGAACAGTTGTAGTAGTTTTTGGCCAAGATGTAGAATCATTTTCATAATATAAAAAATAGTCATACCCATCAAAATTTTTAACTATATCATTTATTTTATTTTCATAAATCTTAATATCAGATGATGGGTTTGTTGAGGTAGATGTATTATTTAAAGTTGAAATAGAAGCAGAATAACTTTCTAATAAACCTACTTTATAATAAAAATTTTCTAATCGAGTTTGAGCTGAGCTAAAATGTGTAAATTCAGAAAATTTTGTATAATCTACATTTATATTAATTCCTTTTTTATTTAATAAATTATCTATTTGATTAAAAGAACTTGTTATATCAGTAGAAACTAAATTATTATAAGATAATAAATCTGTTGAATTATTTATTTGGTCTTTTATATCTATATTAAAATTAGGACCATTAATTTTTATAGTATTATCATCTATTTCTATAATTTCATTTTCAAAAACTACTTGATATGCTCTAGATTCTTCTAATAAAGTTATAATCCATAAAGTATCTTTTAATACAAAATTTAAAGGAAGAGGATTATATAATTTAATTAATATTGTTGGGTTCGAAGGATCATCATTATCTAATTGAATATTATTAGCTATATAAAGTTGATTATTTCCAAAATTTATATAAAAATCTAAAAAATATTCGCTATTTTCCCTTTTTTGAATAAATTGGAGAGTTTGTTCAACTATATCTGAGTTAGTAAGAATATTACTATCTAATCTAATTTCTGTTCTATCAGAAGATATTTCAGATATGTATAGGTTTTGAAATTCTGATCCTATTTGTTTATTGAAAAAATTAAAATATGTTATATACTCACCTTGATCAAATCCATAATTAATTAAAACATTTTCAGGATCAATTGAAATTTGAGTAAGTTCATTAGTAAGTGCAGATTGACCATCATTAAGTATATTATATTGGGAGAATGATAGGTCATTTACTAATAACTCATTATTAGTATTATATATATTAAGTTCTATATAACTTTCAGTAGAAAAAGATGTATTTATTTCTTGAGAAGATACTAAATTATCATCTTGATCTTTATACCCTTGTGGGTCAAAACTATCCGTACTTATTAAACTAACTTCTGCTGCCATTTTTAATTAAAGATATTAATAACCCCCACCACTACCACCTGAAGATCCACCTGTTACAGATCCACCACTAGTTGAAGTTGTTGTTAAAGGAGTTGAACTTAATAAAGTATTATTAGGTAATTCATCTACACTAATTCCTGTTTGAGATTCAATTAAATTTCTTTGTGTATCTAGTAATTCTGTTCTTAATTGTGCTATTTCATTTTGTAATGCTTCTATTTCTTCATTATTTGGTTCAAAATTAATATACTCACTACTTTGTTGAATTAAAAACTCATGTGAATTAGTAGGCCCTGTTTCAGGAATATCATAAAATAATTCATTATACATTTGAAAAAAATCATTAATAGTAGGAGTTTCTTCAAGTTGTTCTTGAGGAGTTTTAACCCCTAATTGCTTGAAAGAAGTATCAATAATCTTATTATATTGGTTTTTATTAAATACTTGTTTACTAAATTCTATATTTTCACTCATCCATTAACAACTTTAAAATAATAATCATCATCAAGTATTAAAGTAGAACCATCTATTTCAGTTTTAATTAAAATTTTATAATATCTTTCAGGTTCTAATCCACTCATATAAACATCAAAATAGTTTCCTCTACTATCAGAACTTATTTGAGTATATTGAGTATCGAAATTAATAACAAATTCATTAGTAGCCAAGTCTTTTATTGCATAATATGAAGAAGTTGGTAAATAATTTATACCTGTAAATAGTGAACTTGTTATTTGATAACTTCGAGTTGGGTATAGTGGGCTTACGTTTACATGAAATCTATTTATACTACTAGGTTGAAATTCTCCTTGATTATCATCTAATGATAATTTAATTTGTTTTGTGTTTACAATAGAGGAAGTTGAAGGAGAATATAAAGAGTAATCTCTCCATCTAAATTCAAGTTGTGGTGGATAGATTGTATTAGTATCTACACTATAATATTTAAGAATAGGTTGTATACTACTACTAGGATGAAATTCAACACTAGAACTTAATTTTGTTAAAAATCCATAATTAGGAATTGAACCACTATACCATAATTTTGTAAATTCTTTAACATTTAATTCTAAATCTTTATTAGATCTTAACCCAAATGATTCAGTAACTTGGGGAATTAAAGTTGATGAGGTAAAAAAACTACCTCCTCCTTGTGGAGAATATAATGGGTTAAAAGATCCTGTAAATCCATAATTACCTACATTCCCACTCATGTCCCATGTAGATCCTGAAATAAAGTCTCTAAATTTCCATGAAACCCCATCATTGACTTCTGGGATATCTAAATAATGACCTGTACCATTATTCCAAGATTGTGCTGTTGCAAATATTTCTAATTCAACATTAGCATTTATACCTTGAGCAGTAGCTATATAATTTCTTAAAAATACATTAAAATCTTTTCCTGAAATTTTGTTATCAATAATATCTATTATTTCAGCTGTATCAAATTCAATTAAGTATCTTGAAACATCGGGTTTAAGTTCTAAATTTTGAATATTAGAAACTTCAAGTATAGCATCTAACCCTGTGTTCATAGAAGGGTATAGGGAATAAAGAGTAGCATCTTTAGTAGGAAAGATTTTATAAACGGCCATTTATAATATTTTATTATAAATATACCACTATAAAGGAACTACTTTACCTTTAATATCTTCATTAGGGTATCTTACCTCAAATATACTTGGATCTAAGGATGGGTATATAACTTGGTTTTGTGTAGCACCATCTATATCATATGAATATTGAGAATATCCAAGTAAGGTATTACTTTTATTTAATAGTTTTACATTTTTAACAGTTTGAACTCCTTCAATTCTATCTAATCTAACATATAAATCTCTTAAAAATATAGGTTGGTTTAATTGCCATTTATCGGTAGAAAAATAATTTTTTAATGAATCTATACATAATGATAAAACTCTATTATTATTAAAATTAGGTAATACAATTATTTCAAATTCAATACCTATATTAATAATATAAGCGTCTCTAATTTCAACACTATCTCCAATCATTCTATATTGAGATAAATATGTTCTTAAATTTTGTTTTAAAGTTTTTCCAGCATAATCTAATTGTCCAGAAGAATTTTGAGAAAGAACATATAAACTTAAAGTTTCAATAGTTGAAATTTGTTCATCAGTTAATTTGGGTTTTTCAATATAAGCTTTAGAAATAGAACCATAATCTGAAGGCATACTTAAAGCTCTAATCAAATAATCATTTGGTGTAACTGAGCGTCTTTGTGCTGCTATATTAGATAAAGTATTTTGTCTAATTTCTTCAAGTGTATCTCCTCCTTTTCCACCTGTAGCGGCATTAGTATTATTTATACTTAAAGAACCAAATACATAATCAGCAGTAGTAGAATTTAAGTTTGTTGTTGTGAAAGTTTTTGTTAAACCAGAAGTTGAAGTAATAGTATTAGCTTCTACATTAGATTCAACTCCACCTCCAGTTAAATATCTTATTGTTAAAGTTGTATTTGAAGGCGCTATACCATAGGTTTTAGTATAAAGAAAATTAGTAGGAGAATAAGCAGTAGTTAATTTATCTTGTTTAAAAGGTAAACCTAAACCTACATTATTGGGGTTAGGAATAATTTCTTCTGTTGTATCATTAGGAGAACCAGCTCCAAATTGGATTTGAAGATTATTTAAAGATGTAAATCTAGTTGAAAATCTATATTGAGATTTTTTTAATTTTAATAAATAAGGAGCATCAGTACCACTATTAGGGTCATTGATATTTGTGTTTTTAACAGAATCAAATACCATTTCTTGGCCTAAATGATCAACTTCATACCAAATATTACCTTGTGAATCAGTAATATCTAATATTTTTATAATTTTAGAATCTTCAATATTATATGTTTGAAAAGGAATAGGGTTAGTTACTGTAATATCAACTGAATTAATTTTTGAAGAAATGGCAGTTCGTGATTTTTTTAATAAAAAGTATTCAGGTTGATCACCTGATATTTGGTATATAGTTACTTCAGTTGGGTCTTGGGAACTTGATACAGAAAAATCTACTTCATCTTGAATAATAAAAGATTGATTGTTACTATTAGCTGTAGAGTTTTTATTTAAAATTAAAGCATAATCATAATCAGGAACTATTTTACCGCTAACAGTTTTAGCAGGTAATTGTTGAAATATTTCTAATTCAACTTGAGCTGCTCCTGTAGTTTTTGGTTTATAACCAAACATATATGCTAACTCAAATATGTTATTTGTTTGTCTAGCATATTGAACAAAATTTTCTTGTAGTTGATTATCCAAATAAAAACTTAGAATATCTCCTACATAAGAAGCTTGTTCAATAAATAACATCCCAGGAGATGTATTAGAAAAATCATTATATGTTTGTGGAAAATAAGTTTGAGTATAATTAATTAAACTTTCTCTAAACTCATTAAAATCACGATTTATATAATTAATATTTCTTTTAATTTCAGCCATTATTAGAATTGTATTTTAATATTATCTTTTATGTTTGTATTAGGAACAGAATAAGTTAATGAAACTATTATAGTGTTATTATCATCTTCCCTTAAAATTTCTAACTTATCTACATTTACATTTGGAAAATTTTCTTGTAATTTAACTGTTATATCCTCATTTAAAGTTTGAATAGAATTATTTGAAATTTGTTCAAATATAAAAGCTCTTAATCCACCACCAAATTCAGGATTTAAATATCTTTCTCCAGGGTTTGTAAGAAAAAAATTTATTAAATTGTTTTTAATAGCATCTTTTGTTTGATAATTTGATTTAAATACAGCAGGACCATTTAAAGGAAGTTCAATCCCAATAGCTTGACTTATATTTAAGTCTTGAGGATATATTTGTTGTGCACCAAATGCCATTATTTAGTATTTAAAAGTCCCATTATTGTACTCATTCCAACTTCACCATTACCTAAGTTTCCATTTACAGGGTCTACTCCTTGTGGATTAAAAGAAGAAACATCCTTACTAGTCATACTTATAGCAGTTTCACCCATTATATCAGCATATTTTTGTTTAATACCCATTGTAGGTTCTGTATAGGTTGGTTTTGGGGATGGGGAAGGAGTTGTAACAGGTTGTATAGATTCTCTTACAACTTGTGTTTTAGGAGCTTTAACAGCTTCTAATAAAATATCCTTCAATTCATCTTGAATTGCTTCTTTTACTGCTTCTTTAATTAATTTTTTAAGTACGTCGGTTTTCATATGTTTATAAATATAGGGTTAATCTGCTTTTAAATCATTTACTTGTATATAGAATACTAATTCATCTATAAGTATTTGGTCAACTGAACTAAATGAATACTCTCCTCTTAACATTACTACACCACTAGGGTTTGTTGCTGTTGCTCTTCTTCGTTTTAAAGGATTTGTAGTCACTTCAGTTTCTACACCCATAATAAAACCATTTACTGTGGTAACCACGGAAGATGATTGTTCTTGAGTTAAAGCTATTAACTCAGCTGCAATTTGTTCTTGTTCAATTTCACTATCTGGGAGGCAATCTTGAATTAAGCTATCTAATAGGTTAAGATAAGTAATAATTTGGGTTAAAGTAATTCTAAGTAAATTTAATATTCCAATTGTTCCATCAATACTTTGTTTTGTAATTTTTGAATTATCTTGAATGAACTTTTTAATATCATCTACTTTAGTTATAGCACCTGCAGTAACACCAGGTATTGCTGTTGGTAAAGCTAATTGTGCTACATCTATACCTCTTATAATCCCCAAAGCTATAGTTATAAAACTACGAGCTATACCTAAAACATTAAGAGTTGTATCAATTAACTTTAAAGAATTATTAATTTGTTTAACAAATTTATTTTTACGTCTTATAATTTTTTCAATTTCTTCTTTAGGAGGACAAATTTTATTTGGTACATCTTTAGCTTTGTTTTTTCCTTGTTTAATTAATTCTTGTACTTTTGTTACACCAAACCTTGCTATCATAGTTAATATAATAGGCAAAAGTATATTTTTTAATTTATTAAGTAAATCTATAAGCTTTTGATTTAAATGCCACCTAAAATCTTTTTTATTTTTAGTTAACTTTTTAATATCTTCAACTTCAGGAAGAGAGGTATCAATAATTTCTTTATCTAAATCAGCTTTAGTTGTTTTTAAAGGGATAACTCCAAAATCATTTTTTAAAGTACCATCCCCTTTTATAACTGGAATGGATTTAGATTCATAGTCAGTAGCACTAACTTCTAAATTAGGACGAGAAGCAGTTACAGTGGTTTCTACCTGTTCTTGAACTACTCCTTCATTTGCCTGACTTGAAAAATCAAAATTATAGTTTGTTTCTTGAGTTAACGGTAAAACTATGGTTTGAGTAGAATTAGGCTTTTTAGCCTGAATAAATTTACCATCTATAGGTACTGAAATTTTAAATTTACCTTCAAAATCAGTTCGAGTTTGATAAGGGGGAGTTGTTATATCACCTATTTCATTTTTAACTAATCTTATAAGACCATTATAATTTGTAGCCCCAGGATCAGTATTACTAACTTGTATTTCTCCAGTTATAGTTCTTAATTGGGAGTTAATATTTTGAGGTGTTTCTGTTGGGGTTGGTGGAGTATCTATTATAGATTGAGTAGATTTAGTAGGAAGATCTATAGAAAACTTACCTTCTTTATTAGTAACTGATGAAAGGGAACCATATACTACATTAGCTCCCTTAATAGGTTCTAATGTTTTTTCATCTACAACAGTACCATATAACTTATTAGCATTTGGGTCTTCAGAGTTTTCAATTATATTACTAGTTTGTGAAGTTTCGGGTGGAGATGGATTAGGTAGGGAATCAAATTTAACCCTTTCTATTATAGCATTTTTTCTAATTGTACCAAAACTTCCATCATCTACTGCTTCAGTCCAATTAGGAAAACGTTCTTTTGGTTTATTTCTTCTTCCTATAAAAAAATATTCTACAGTACCATCCTCTAAAATAACTTTTTTATAGTCATAATCTTTATCGTGGGTAGTATTTATAGATTCAAAAGGAGTAGCCATTATTCTACTTTAACTTTATTAGATTTAATATTGATTAAAACTTTTTCTTTAACTTTTTTAATAGCTTGGGATAAAGTAGATGTTATTGCTTGAGTTGAAGCATCAGGGATTGGTGTTCCTGTTGGGTATATTTGAGTTGGAGCTAATGTATCGGATAATATTTCTAATACATTTAAAGTAAATTCTAAAATATCATATGTTTTATCACCTAATAAAACTGATTCACCTGCGTTTTTAGATCCTAATCTAATTCTATTATCAGTATGTATATTAATATCTTTTGATTCTAAATTAATACTTTCATTTGAAAATAATCCTACAGACTTACCAGCACTTACTAATACACTATCTATTTCGGCTTCAATTATTATTCTATCAGAATTTAAAACAACTTGAGGTTGATCAAATTGAGATGGTGTTATTGGAGGTGTAGAATATGAAATAAAAGGTATACCTTTTTCAGTTTCTAAATTTAAATTAGATATTTTTTGATATGAAGTTAAATAAATAGAAGATAAATCATTTTTAACATCTTCAGATATAGGTTCAAATCCTGAGGATGGTGTAGTTCTATTTTGTCCATTTCTAATAAAAGTAATAGGGTTACCTTCATCATTACTAAATCTTACACTTTGACCATTTCTACCTTCTATTAGTGTATCTCCTGATTTTGGGGTAATATTTCTAATATTATCTTTTTCTATAAAACTATCTTGAGAAGGGTTAGTTGGGCTATTTAATTGTGCTTTTATTAATTGATTATTTTCTTGTTGAACTTGACCATTTAAATTCGATTGGTAATTATTACTTACAGGAGGAGTAGCAGGTAAAAAAGGAAAAGCATTATGATTTGGTGTATTCCATATACCTATTGGATTATGATAAAAATATCTATTAGATGATGGGGATTGGTTTCTTCCTTGATCTGGGAGTGAGGTGATTAAAATAAATTCATCTACTAAAGGATAAGTTTTTATATGAGAACTATAAGGTAAAGCATAACTTGTGTTTTGAGAAGTTATTTTATCAAAACTTTCAAAAAATATAGCTCCAATACCATTATATTGTCCTACTTCATTAAATCTTGGATGTGAATCATTTAAAACAATATCAGTTACTCTAACAGGAATAGAAAATGTTTCTAATTTACTTAACCTGCTACTTATACTTTCTAAAGAATTACCTTTTGAAGATCCGGGAGATGAAGTTGATATACCTTGTTTAAGTATCATTACCCTTTAGGTTTAAATTTTTCTATTTCAGTTAAAAGTTGTTTTTTTTCATCTTCAGTCATACCAAATCCTTCTTCTTCTGATTTATTTGAAGATAAAGCACGTTGGATAATTGTAGACATTTTAATTAATTGTTCATCGTTTTTAATGCCTAACTCCATATATTCCTTAATTAAAGGAACTACTAAAGTAGCA